>Ga0209578_10000058_pt1 | contig 278681 bp, 266 predicted proteins | sample tdAd472_FD_187127 | JGI IMG/M metagenome (GOLD analysis project Ga0209578, IMG submission 187127) | Marine sediment microbial communities from the Atlantic coast under amendment with organic carbon and nitrate - tdAd47.2 (SPAdes)... | ecosystem: Environmental > Aquatic > Marine > Coastal >... | reverse complement strand
CGACGCCGCTGTTTGAAGACATTCAGGCGGACATGGATGATGAGGAAGTGAAGCTTTCCCAATCGACCCCGTCAGCCCGTTTTGACGTCGCCGCTGCACCCTCTCCTGCGCCCGCCGCAGCGGCCGACCCTGTGGCGCTTGTCCCGAAGGCGCAAGCTTTCGTGGAGGAACAAATCACAAAAACGCCCGTCGCTTTTTTCGCACTGGAATGGTGCGAGTTCTGCTGGGCCGTGCGGAAACTTCTGACCGCGATGGATGTGGAGTTCACCACCGTTGATCTTGATTCCGTCGCCTATCAAAAGGACGGATGGGGCGGCAAAATTCGCGCTGTCCTGAAAGACCGGCTTGGCACGCCGACCATTCCGCAAATCTTTGTGGCGGCGGAATATATTGGCGGCGCGACGGAAGCGATGGATGCCTTCAACGAGGGCCGCTTGCAAAAGCTGCTCGACAAGGCGGGCCTCAGTCATGGCGATGGCTTTACAGGCGATGCCTACAGTTTTCTGCCCAAGTGGCTGCAGAAACGGTAGAAACTTACCATTTTGACAGAGCAAGGGGCCGTTCTATTTGGAGCGGTCCCAATTTGTTTGCGCGAAATCAATGGCTTATCACCGCAACTACATATTTACTTAAAAGTGTGTATTGACTAATATACCCGTAAAAGGAATCCTTTCCTGGGCAATTATCTCGGGGGATGGAAGAATGGCTGACGACGATAAAGAAACACGCAAGCAACAGAAAAAAGCAGAGGAGCAGGCACAGGAAGCTCGCTCCATCAGTTTCGAAACCGCATCATCAAGCGATATTTTTCAACTGATCGCACAACGACTGGATGGGCTTGAGAGCCGCATTGACGACTACAATCAATCTGAACGAACTAATGCCGCCGCAGAGCGCCTATCAGCTCGGATTGGATCGATAGAGAGCGCGCTTGTAAGACCGGTTCTGCCCGGCATACCCGGTGGGGATATCGGGCACGATACGGGTGGCTGTCAGGATTGCATGGGCACAAACTGCTGTTGCTTTGAGATCATTCTGAACGCGGTTCGCGCTTCACAAATGCAGCTCGAACCGCTGGATGCAGCAGCACCACCCGGCCTATGGACAGCGCTGGAGATAAAACTGTTTGCGACAATCGACAAACAGCACCACATTGGCATCGTTCATCCACAGACGCCGCTGAGCTTCATGAAACTGCGCAAGCAATTGGCAGGAGGGCCCGCGGATTGGTACAACATCGGACGCGTGATCAACCGTGTTTACGTGCCGAAAAACAAAAAACAGACCGTGGATGTCTTCTTCACAGCCGTGGAGTCAGACCATGCGGCGGAACGCAATATCGGCATGAAAGACGAATACGGATCGGCCACTGGCCAGATCACGCTTGATTGCTGTACCGATGAAATTTTGGCCCGCCGCGTAGAGCTTCATTTGACGCATGGCGGCGTAGGCGGTGGAATTGCCGGCGCTATTGAGATCGACTTTTTTGCGCGACGGTGCTGCTGCTAACTACTCACTATTCGCGCGCGCGGCGTTCATCTGATCGTGGCGCGCGCGGATCTCTTCCGGCCAGGTTGATTTGATGTAGGACAGAACGGCGATGATTTCCGCATCGGACAAAGTGTCCGCGTAAGCCAGCATATCGCTCTCATATCCGTCGCCCGCGATGGCGGCGGGGCCATCCTTTGTTATGCGGAACAGAACCTCGTCCGGGTGATGCCAGGTGTGGCCGCTCGCATCATGAGGCGGCGCGGGCAAGCGGCCGTTCGGCAAACGGCGCTGCCAATCAGGTTCGCCCTCTAGGTTCTCGCCATGGCAGGACGCGCATTCGCGCCCATAGATGCGTTCACCGAGCGCAACGACAGGGGGATTGTCTGGCTGCAGGCTGAGGTCGGCCCGTTCAGACCAGGCGCCGGGGCGAAAGATCATCATCCCCACCAATGTGGCGAGCAAAATGCCCGCAAGCCCCACATAGGGCCAGGGGCCGCCCATCCATTTGCCGACCTCACGCACGCCATTGTCACTCTTGCCGTCAATATCATTTCGCATGCGCAATATTTTCCCGCATCTTTGTTCATATGCCGCAGAACCCTGCCGAAAATCGACTTTGAGCGGAGCAATTCCAGCCCACGACCTTGTGACACCCTGCCCTGTTGCGTCAGACTCGCAAAGTGATTCGTTTCCAACGGGCCAAGGAGGGCACCCATGGACTTTATGACAGCCGCAAAAACCGGCTTCAGCAAAATCAGCGATATGAGCGGCAAAGCCAGCCGGTCTGAGTTTTGGTGGTACGTGCTGGCGGTCGTTCTCGTCGGCATTGTTATCAGCATCGTTCTGAATATGGTGGTCGGACCGTTCTTGGCATCCGCCATCTGGCAAATCGTGGCGATCGTTCTGTTGCTTGCGGCAACGGTGCGCCGCCTGGCCGACGCGGGCAAGCCGGCATTCTGGGCCTATATTTTCTTCGGCCTTGGGCTTTTGTCTGCGGTGATCATGCTGGTTCCCGGCATGGCCATGCTGACGCCGATCCTTGGGATCGCCAGCCTCGTCTTGCTGGTCATCATGATCTACTTCCTGGTTCAGCCGAGCGCATAGCGCACGACGCAAACCAGATATCTTCGATACCGCCGTCGCCCACCCCGGGCGGCGGCGGTTTTTCGTGAAGCAGCGAACCAACGAAACGCCCGGACAGCATGCTCAATTTCTAAGGTGCAGTCCGGACCCTGTAATCATTTTCCTTGATGAAAGGACTGACTCTTGCAATAGTTGCAGGAGGGCCATTTACAACAATTTATAGAGCAAGGGCCAACAAGGGGGCAACATGCGCACGTTCGGAAATATACTTTGGCACTTCCCTTTTTTTGGATTTGTAACAGCGTTCATCTCAGCAATCTTGGGTTTGATCTTCATCGTGACCGTTGTATTCGCACCTATCGGATTTGGGCTTCTTCAACTTGCGCGGTTCTATCTCACACCATTCAGTAGCGTGCTTGTCGATGGGGCCCTGCTCCGCCAGACAGAAGGCTCTGGGGTTGAAACTGCACGGCGCGCATGGGACGGCATCGCCGCCATTCTCTGGGTTGTGATTTTCGGAATCTGGTTGGCGCTGTTGACGGCGATCCAGGTTGCCTTCCTGTTCGTCTCTATTCTCGGCATTCCCGCGGGCATTGCTGTGGCGAAGTCTTTTGGGACAATTTTCAATCCGGTTGGGAAGGTCTGTGTACCGCGCGCCGTCGCCGAAGAGCTCGAAAACCGCGCAGCAAAGGCACAAGTGGATCGCGCCCTCAACAGCAATGATAGCGTCGTGGCACCGCCTCCGGAACAACCCGCCGTGTGACCAGGGCGATCCTTTCGCGTACTGCGCAGCGGCGGCTTTCATTTGGCGCGCAGAAAAACGATCATGTCGAGACTGGGCGCGTCCCCCGTGATCTGATGGATCAGGTCATGGGCCTGGCCCCGGTGATGGGTCTGATGATTGAAAAAATGGGGCAAGAGCGCCACCGGCGTACCCATGTGTTTGGTGCCGGAGCTGTCCTCGAAATGGATTTGCGCGTGAAGCGCTTCCTCCGTCAGGCCTTCCAGATAGCCGATAATGCGATAGTCCATGTCGGCCCGCGCGGCGCGCAGGTCATCCCACAGGGGGTGGGTGATGGTGTCGAGCCGAAAAGTCTTCATGAACTCGATGGGCTTGCCTTCCAACCGGTCCATCCAGACCCGGTCGCCCACCAAAATGTGGTTCAGCGTCCCGTGGAGCGATTTGAAAAAGGCGCCACGGTCCGCATTGCGGTCGGCCTCTGCAATCACTGCCGCCGCGTCATAAATGCGCGTGTTGGCCCAGAGGTTATAGGCAGCGAATTGCCGAAAATGATCGATCATGGTGCAGATCTCCTCTGCCTCAAATTTTGGCCCCCAATTGATCTTCCGCAAAGCGGCATCCTGCCCCATAGGGTATCAGGGCCGGGCTTGCGATGATACGCGGGCGAATCTCAATTGAGGGGCCGTTTGTTGCGTTTCCACCCGTCCGACAGAAAGGCGCTTTCCCTGCTCGCCACCTTTGCGGTGCTCGGGCAATTGCTGGTGTCCGCCGTGTGTTGCGCGCAAGGGGGCGCGGTCACGCAGACCGTTTCCGCTGGCAGCCTCTCTTATGTGGTCATTTGTACCCCCGCCGGGGCACAGCGTGTCCCCCTCGCGGAGTATCTGGCCGGTCAGCGCACGGGCGAGCCCACAAACGCAGGCAGCTCCATCTTTGGCTGCGCCCACTGCAGCACTTGCGGTCTGGCCGCACTGGCGGCTGTGGCTGCCCTGCTTCTGTACTTCCTCGCCTGGCCCGTTCCGCGGCCAACGCGCGGCCTGACCCTCAGCGCCATACGCGTTCTGAGATCATTTTCCGCGCGCGCGCCGCCTCTCACGCCCCTCTCTTCCTACTGACATCAGGCGCAATCCGCACATTGGCGCCGACCATCAATTGCCTCGTCACCAACGCATCGTATGACCCACCCGCACCACGGCGGTGGAGACATTGGATTCAAATTCCTGCGGAAAGTCGCGCGACGGCACGGCCGCGCTGTGCCCCACGGCGATAAAGATTTCCGATGCGGAATTAATTTGCCAGCGGAAGCGCGACAGCACGTTCAGGTTCTCCGAAATACTGTCGTATTGCACCTCGGTAATCAGCTCCATGTTCGGCGTGGGTGTGATGCTGAGCTGCAAGCTGCCCACATAGATTTCTGTCCGCCCCGCCGCACCGAAGTCGATGTTGTCATAGTTGTGCCGCGTGGTGACAGCAATGAGGGACGACGGCCGCCAGTTGACCCCGGCCCCTGCGTGATTGTAGGTGCCGCCAAAGAACGAGCCGAACTCCACATTCCAGAACGGCTGGACCGCCCAGGTGCTGGAGCCATCCCACCAGATATTGAGATCCTGCATGTGGTAGTCCCCGGCGGGAATAAAGACCACGCCCGGCAGGTTGAACCCGCCGTTGAGGTATTCATAGGTGTCGTCGACCGCGATGCCCAGATAGGTGCCATTGGTGAAATCAAACTCCAATGAGCCGCCATTGTTCTGGCTTTGAATGTTTGAATCGAGATCGGTCACGGCATTTGTCCAACCGAAGACGTCGATGAAATCAAACCGGTCGCCTTCGGGGCGCCAGCGGCGGCGGCCCACCGCCTCGTAAGAACGGCTGTCAGGACGGTTCGCAAAGCCAAGGGCGGGATTATAATTTTCCTCAAGATGCTTTGTGCGAACACGGCCCCACCAGCGGTCGGAATTGTAAACCACGGTGCCGCCCCAGGCCTGGCCATGGCCGATGCCGCCACCGGTAAAGGTATCAACAAAGAAGGCGTCCGCATTGATTTGCGCATTATTGTCGAGATCAATCACGTGCTGAAAATCGACGCCGCCCAGCACATTGTCTTCCGCACCCGTCGGGTCGCCATAGGTCGCAATCACCCCCACGCGGCTTTGACCCATCACTTCGCGTGAGCCCCGGAAGACGGCAAGCACTTGCGGGTCAACGCCGTCGCCTTCGCCCATGTAGGTGACGAGCCCACCCACATCCATGCCGAAGGCCCGGCCCGACACTTTCGCACCGCCCACTAGGTCAATCAGTTGCCCATTGGCCCGGCCGATATTGCGGGAAAAGTAGGGCAAGCCGTTTTCGGGGCCGAAATTATTGCCGCCAAATTCAAACACCGCCGCGTCCTGCAAAAAGAAGTCGCGTGTTTCCTCAAAGAAGGTGCCAAAGCGCGACAGGCTGACGATGCGCTCATCAAGGGGCGTGTCGGAAAAATCCGTATTGACGGTCAGCGTTCCCGTGAGGGAGGGGGTCAGCTTGTAGAACAGGTTGCCGCTGGCATCGAAGGTCACGTCGTCTTCGCGGCCCGGCTCCGGCCAGACATGGGTATAGCGCGAGGTGCCAAAGACCTCGGCCTCAATACCAAGCCCCGTATCGATGCCCGAGATGCCGGTCAGCGTTCCCGCCCGCGACACATTGAAGTTCCCAAAGTTGCGTTCGATCTGCGCCCAGCGCGTCGTCGCCTGATCCGCATTGAAGTAGCGCATGGTGTCGAAGCCCCAATCCGCGCCGCCGTTCTCAAAGGAAAGCTCGCTGAAGGGGATTGCCATTTCCGCGGTCCAGCCGTCGGGGGTACGCTGGGTCCGCGCATCCCAGGTCGCATCCCAGTTCATAATAGTGCTGTCATTGTTCTGCAAAAGCGCGTCCCACCTCGCGCCGAGGGGGTGCACCACAAACATATAGGCATCACGGCCCGTGCGGTGCGGATCGAGAAAAATGCGCACGAAGTCATCAACACCTGTATCGCCGTCCCGCTGCCGTACCTTGGCAACGTAGTGATCTTCGCGGGTCTCGATCACTTCGATGCCGACATAAAGGGTGGTCGCAGAATAGGCGATGCGCACCCGGGTCGGCTGCGGCGGGGCGGCGCCTTCGTCCGGCGCAACCTGCCTGAACTCTGTCGCGGCTTCAGTGCGCGCCCAGAAGGCTTCGTCCAGACGCCCATCGAGGGTAAGGGATTCACTCTCACTTAAACGATAGGCGGCAAGCGACCGCGCTTCGCTGAAGCCTGAACCGCCGTTGCGCGTTTCCCGTTCTTCTGATTCCGATCCTTGCGCGAATACCCCTGTGGTTGCGAAAACGGCCATGGCTGTCATCACACAAAACCGCTTCAACATATGAAGGCCCCTACTCGTCTGTCACTTTTGCCGAGACGATAGAGAAGGCCCTCCCGTTGTCGATAGGCAAAAGGCAAAGGTTAAGCAAAGCAAGCCACGCGCTACCACGCTACATGTGGCGCGCCCGCGGAATTGCTCCGATTACGGATGAATGGGCCGGGCAACCTTTCCAAGAATTAAGGTCGCCGTAATCTGGCCAATGCGCGATTTACGCGGGGTGCGAAGACTAATTGCCCTGTTGCGGCGGCTCGACGCTAATCTCGCCATAGCGCGCTTCATAATCTTCCAGCGTTTTGCCCAGGACCTGAACCAGCCGTTTCGCCGCGAAGGGCGACAGGATGATGCGGTCCGACAGGCCGACCACCAATTCCTTGGACGGAGTGCCATGCCAGTTCTTGTGAGTGCCGAACAGGAGCGAAACTTCTTCCCGCGTCGCCGTGGTGGTGACCACATTGGCGTAGGACACGGTCATCTTGCTGTCGTCCCACTTGATGGCGGTCCCGGCTTGCTTGTCTGTAGGCGTCACGGCGTCGTCGCTCATGGATGGCTCCTCTAAGGGCTTGAACTTTTGCGACCGGAGTGAACCGCATCCCCGTGCGGGTTGCAACCGAGACTGAAACCCCATTGCCGGGCCGGCATCCAAGCCCTACCTTTAACGCCAAGCGCCTTTACCTAAAGAAAGGACACCCAATGTCTGCAATGGAAAAAGCCACCTTCGCCGCCGGTTGTTTCTGGGGGGTCGAGGCCTCGTTCCGGGCAATCCCCGGTGTAGCGGACGCCATTTGCGGCTACATCGGCGGGCACAAAGACAACCCCACCTATGAGGAAGTCTGCCGCACCGACACGGGCCATGCAGAGGCCGTGGAAGTGACCTTCGACCCGGCGCAAGTCAGCTTCGCGCAGCTGGTCGATCACTTCTGGCACATGCACAACCCGACGCAAAAGGACCGCCAGGGCCCGGACGTGGGGCGCCAGTACCGGTCGGCCATTTTCACTCATTCCGATGAGCAGGCGCGCATTGCCGCCGAGAGCAAGGAAAAGGCGCAGGCAAATTTCGCCCAACCCATCGCGACGGAAATCGTGCCCGCCAGCACGTTCTGGAAAGCGGAGGAATATCACCAACGCTATTTCGAAAAGAATGGCAGCGCCCACTGCGCGATCTAAAGCGACAGGCAAAATGCATCTTCTTGGCGGCGGGGCTTTCAGATCGAAGGTCCCGCCGCTTGACTCTCCCGCGCATGGGGAACAAAATAAGAACATACTCTCTGGGAGGATTTTCCGATGGCACTCGACCCGCACAACAAGGGCGTTGATTACGTTGAATTCGCGGCCCCCGACTTTGGCCCCGTGAAGGCCTTCTATGGCGCGGTCTTTGGCTGGGACTTCACGGATTACGGCCCCGACTATTGCGCCTTCGAGGACGGGCGGCTGGCGGGCGGTTTTCGCAAGGGCGGGCCGCAGAACGGCTCAACGCTCGTCGTGCTCTATGCCGTTGATCTGGAAGCCTGCGAGGCGGCGGTCAAAGCGGCGGGCGGCACGGTGACAGAGCCGATCTTTTCCTTTCCCGGCGGGCGACGCTTTCATTTCACCGATCCGGTGGGAAATGCCCTCGCTGTCTGGGGTCAGCCTGCCTAAGACGCCTGAAAATCACGGCTTCCCGTAACGGCACCTGATTGACCAAGGCCCTTCGCGGGCCTAGGTAAAGGGTGAGATTTCAGCCCAATCAAGGTGATACAAAATGCCTGTCTACAAAGCCCCCGTCGATGACTTCAATTTCCTTATGTGGGAAGTCCACAAAATTGATCAGTACAAGGATTGGCCGGGTTATGCCGATCTCGATCGGGACCTGACCACGGCGGTGCTTTCCGAAGGCGGCAAGTTCTGTGAAGAGGTGCTGCAACCGCTCAACCAGATCGGCGACGAACACGGCTGCAAGCTGGAAAACGGTGTCGTGCGCACCCCTCCGGGCTTTAAAGAGGCTTACGAGCAATATTGCGCCAACGGCTGGAACCGCCTCGGCGCGCCCGAGAGCATGGACGGCGCGGGCCTTCCCGGCGTCATCTCCCTCGCCTTTACCGAAATGGGCTTTTCGGCAAACCACGCCTTTTCCATGTACCCCGGCCTGACCGGCGCGGCCATGTCCGCGCTCGCCGCCACCGGCGCCCCCTGGATGAAGGAACACATCGTGCCGAAGATGGTGTCGGGGGAATGGTGCGGGACCATGTGCCTGACCGAGCCCCATTGCGGCACCGACCTGCGCCTGATGAAAACCAAGGCCGTGGAACAACCCGATGGCACCTACCGCCTGTCGGGCACGAAGATTTTCATCTCCGGCGGCGACCACGACCTGACCGACAACATCATCCACATGGTGATTGCAAAGATCCCGGACGAAGACGGCAAGCTGGCGGACGATCTGTCCACCGTGAACTTTTTCATGGTGCCCAAGATCAACGTCGCCGAAGACGGCACCATGAAGGACCGCAACGGCGTGACCTGCGGGTCGATTGAGAAGAAGATGGGCATCAAGGGCTCATCGACTTGTGTGTTGAATTTTGACGAGGCGGTGGCCTATCGCCTCGGCCCCAAGCCCCAGCCGAAAGTGGAAGGGGAAAAGCGTTCCTCCTCCGCCGGCATGAAAGGCATGTTCGGCATGATGAACGCCGCGCGCCTGGGCGTCGGCATTCAGGGCGTTGCCTCCGCCGAGGTCGCCTATCAGAACGGCGTCACTTACGCGAACGACCGCACCGCGGGCCGCGCGCTGACTGGCGCGAAATACCCCGACCAATCCGCTGACCCGATCATGGTGCACCCGGACGTGCGGCGCATGCTGCTCATGGGCCGGTCCTTTGCCGAGGGCGCGCGCGCTGTCACCACCTGGGTCGCGATCCTGATGAGCCAGGCCCATCACGGCAAGACAGAGGAAGAGCGCCAGTTCGCCGCCGACACCTCTGACCTGCTGACGCCGGTGATCAAAGCCTATTTCACGGACATGGGCTTTGATGTCTCCAACGCCGCCATGCAGTGCTATGGCGGGCACGGCTATGTGCGCGACAACGGCGTGGAACAATTCGTGCGCGACGCGCGCATCAACCAGATCTACGAAGGCGCCAACGGCGTGCAGGCCCTCGACCTCGTGGGCCGCAAGCTGGCGCGCAATGGCGGCCGCGGCGTGATGAATTATTTCGCGCACATCGACGAAACCATCAAAGCGCATGAAGGCGATGCGGAACTGAAACCGCTGACCGAAGCTTTGGTGCGCGGCTACAAGCATCTGGGTGATGCCACGGGCTGGCTGATGGAGCATGCCGCGAAAGACCGCAATGAAGCGGGCGCGGCCTCCGTCGATTACCTGCGCATCTTTGGCCTCGTCACCGTGGGTCTCATGTGGCTCAAGATGGCGAAGATCAGCCAGGACGCTCTGGCGGGCGGCACGGACAATCCGGAGTTCTACAAGCGCAAACTCACCTGCGCGAAGTACTGGATGGAACGCATGATGCCCGAAACCGACGCCTGCATCGGCCGCCTGCGCGCGGGCGCGGGGACCTTGATGGAACTCGACGCTGCGGCGTTCTAGAAGCACAATTAATTCGCAGACATCTTTGCGGTGGCCCCCTCGCGCGGGGGCCCGCAATCATGGTATGCCGAGACCATGAGCAACTTTTTCAACAACTACGTGGCGCACGGGCTCGAATTTATCTCGGCCGTGTTTGTGGTTTTGATCGGGCTCGGCATTGTCGCCGTCGTCATCATGTTCGTGCTGGATTCAACGCAAAGCCGCGATGCGGTGCGCCACAATTTTCCTGTGGTCGGGCGCCTGCGCTATGCCTTCACGCGGCTCGGTGAATTTTTCCGCCAATATTTTTTCGCTCTCGACCGCGAGGAGATGCCATTCAACCGCGCGCAACGGGAATGGATCTATCGCTCGAGCATGGGCCGCGACAACACGGTGGCTTTCGGATCGACCTTGAGCCTCACCCCCGTCGGCACGCCGATCTTTATCAATGACGAATTTCCCACGCTGGAAGATCACGCCTCCGCCCCGCCCGCCGTCACCTTTGGCCCCGACCTGCCGCACCCTTATGAGTGCAAGTCGATTATCAATGTTTCAGGCATGAGCTTTGGCGCCCTGTCGCGGCCCGCCGTGCGGGCGCTGGCGCGCGGCGCGGCCAAGGCGGGCTGTTACATCAACACCGGCGAAGGGGGCCTGTCGCCCTATCACCTGGAAGGCGGCCCCGACGTCGTCATCCAGATCGGCACGGCGAAGTACGGCTATCGCGATGCGGCGGGTAACTTTTCCTTCGACATCCTGAAGCAAAAGGCCGCGAACCCGCAGGTCAAAATGATCGAGTTGAAACTGAGCCAGGGCGCAAAGCCGGGCAAGGGGGGCCTCTTGCCCGCCGATAAAGTGACGGCGGAAATTGCCGAAATCCGCAGCATCCCCGAAGGGGTGGCATCGGTTTCCCCCAACCGCCATGTGGAAGTGGATTCGGCCTCCGAACTGCTCGACTTCATAGGCCAGATCCGCGATGCGACCGGCAAACCGACGGGGTTCAAGACCGCCGTGGGCGCCTATGAATGGCTTGAGGACCTGTGCAAGGAAATCGTCAAGCGCGGTGCAAGCGCGGCCCCCGATTTCATCACCATCGACGGCGGTGAAGGGGGCACGGGCGCCGCACCCATGCCGCTGATCGACAATGTGGGGCTTTCAATTCGCGAATCCCTGCCCATCGTGATCGACATCTTGACCATCGCGGGTCTGCGTGACCGCATCAAGGTGATCGCGAGCGGCAAGCTCGTCACCCCCGCCGATGTCGCCTGGGCCTATTGCGCGGGCGCGGACACGGTGAATTCAGCACGCGGGTTCATGTTTTCCATCGGCTGTATTCAGGCCATGCGCTGCAATCGCAACACCTGCCCCACCGGCATCACGACCCACAAAAAGCACTTGCAAGACGGTCTGAACCCCGAAGAAAAATCCGTCCGTGTACAGCACTTTGTGGAAAGGATGCACAAGGGCGTGGGCATCATCGCCCATTCCTGCGGCGTCGCGCACGCGCGCGCGCTAAACCGCCACCACGTGCGGATTGTGCAGCCCAACGGCTATTCCGTGCCCCTCTCGGAACTCTTTCCCGAACAGGGGCAGGTGAGCTGAGCCTTACGCGACCTCGCGGATAAACCCGATAATGTGCTCGGCGAGAATAGGCTGCAGCCCCGTGGCCAAATCGTGGCCCATGCCCTCGATCAGGGTCAGTTTCGCGCCGGGGATATGTTCCGCCGTGTCGATGCCGCCTTCGACCACCACCAACGGGTCATCCTTGCCGTGGATCACATGAGCGGGGCGGATAATCTCTTTCAGCTTCTCAACGCGGCTGCCCCCACCGATGACGGCGGCAAGGTGGCGCGTGACGCCCACGGGATAGTTCGCGCGGTCAACGCCGATGGCGGCATTGGCGCGGATCACCCAGTCGGGGTCCATAAAGCCGGGGGAGCCGATGATCTTTCGTCCCTCCACCAGGTTACCAAGGATCGAGTCACGGCTTGAGGGGTCTTCCGGCGCGGAGATCAGCACCGCCATGGCTTCGGGCTTGGCGGGGGGCAATTCAGGATTGCCCGACGTGGACATGATGGAGGTGAGCGTGCGCACTTTATCGGGGTGCCGGTAGGCAAGTTCCTGGGTGATCATCCCGCCCATGGAAACACCAACGATGTGGCTGGGGCCGAGCTCCAGCGCCTCGATCAGCCCCGCGGCGTCATCGGCCATGTCTTCAAGCAGATAAGGCACCGTCAGGGGCTTGCCCTCGGCCGCCAGCATCATGAGGGAGGTCACGTCCTGCGGGCCTGCCTCATCGAAGTAGGTGGAAAGGCCCGTATCGCGATTGTCGAAGCGGATGACCCGGTGGCCGGCGTCCGCCAGCATCTGGCAAAATCCCAACGGCCAAGCTGTCAATTGCTGGCCCAGACCCATGATCAAGACAATCGGGTCGCCATCCTTGGGCCCCAGATCTTCGTACTCGATGCGAATTCCGTTGGATGCGACGCTCGGCATGTTCAAGCCCTTCCCTCTCGTCTAAACTCCCCGCCGTAACGGACAATTTGTCAGTCCGGCAACAGGAGACTAGCCCCCATGACTTTGACTGTCGATCTCTACTGGTCGTTTCGCAGCCCCTACTCTTACCTTGCGACACCCCGCCTGACAGAGATCGAGCGCGACTACAATGTGACCTTCAACGTCAAGATCGTGGCGCCCCTAGCCGTAAGGGACCCGGATTTTTTCGAACGCTCAGACCCGCGCTGGCTCAGCTACACGATCACCGACTTCGTGCGCGTGGCGCAGATGAACGACATCCCGCTCGGGCCCCTGAGCCCCGATCCGATTATTCAAGACATCACCACCCGCAAGATAGCGCCCGATCAGCCCTACATTTTCCGCCTGCTGCGGCTGGGCGCCCTGGCCGCCGAACGGGGCAAGGGGATCCCTCTCATTTGCGAAGTGAGTCGTGCCATTTGGGGCGGCGAAAAGTGGCTTGAAGGCGACAATCTGAAAGATGCCGTGGCGCGGGCGGGGCTGGACCTTGAGGAAATGGACAAAGTCATTGAGGCAGAGGCGGACCGGCTTGACGCCATTGTCGAAAAGAATGAGGCCGAGCAGCAGGACGCGGGCCACTGGGGGGTGCCACTGATGGTCTTCAATGGCGAACCCTTCTTTGGTCAGGACCGGATTGATGTTCTTATGTGGCGCATGAATCAGCATGGACTTGTGAAACGGAAATGAAGCGCAACTTCGCCCGTCTGGGCGACACGGAATTCGACCTTCTGATTATCGGCGGCGGCATCACCGGCGCCACCATTGCGCGCGACGCGGCCTTACGCGGGCTCAAGGTCGCGCTCGTCGACAAGTGGGACTTTTGCTCCGCCACCACCGCGGGTCCCTCGAAGCTTATCCATGGCGGGCTGAGATACCTGCGCAATTTCGAGTTGGGGCTAGTGCGCGAAAGCCTCGCTGAACGGCGGATCTGGGAACGCAACGCCCCACATCAGGTCCGTCCCCTGCCCTTCCTGCTGCCCGCCGACAAAAAATCCAAAGGCCTGCTCAACATCGGGCTCACGCTCTATGACCTTCTGTCGTTTGACCGCAATGGTGTGAAGGACCCGGCGCAAAAATTGCCCGGGCATTCGTGGCTCGGGGCCGAAGCCGCGCAAGGGGCTGAACCGGTCCTTACCGGCCAATCAATGGAAGGGGCGTTCCTATATTACGATTGCCAGATGCGCAGCCCCGAGCGGCTGGGGCTTGAGTGCCTGATCGAAGCCTCGCGCCACAAGGCGATCCTTGCGAATTATGCCGAGGCTGTGGGCTTCCTGCGCGACGGCAACAAGATTGTGGGGGCGGAGGTTTTTGACCGCGTCACGGGGCAGCAACTGAATGTCCGTGCACAGATTACCCTGAACGCCGCGGGGCCCTGGGCCGACACCCTGCTTGGGCTCGCTGAACAGCACGAACCCTCTCGCCACCTGCTGCGTTCCAAAGGTATACACCTCATTACGCGCGCGCTGACCAAGCGGCACGCGATCACCGCCGCCATCCCCGAAGAAATTGGCGGCGGGCACATGTTCCTGCTGCCCTGGCGCGGCAAGACCATTATCGGCACCACCGACACGGCCTATGAGGGCGACCCGGACGAGCTGGAAGTCACACCGCGCGAAATCGACGCCTATCTCGCCGTCATCAATCGCGTGATCCCCAGTGCAGGCCTGACCCGCGATGATGTCATCCATGCCTATGCGGGGCTACGTCCGCTTATTGTGGACAAGGCGGACAAGAAGAACCCCTACAACGCCAGCCGCAAATCCGAAGTGGTGGACCACGAAAAAGACGAAGGGCTGAAGGGGCTTTTCTCCGCCATCGGCGGCAAATGGACCACCTCGCGCCACGTGGCGGAAAAAGCGGTGGATATGATCGTCGCGCGCCTGGGCCGCAAGGTCCCTGCCGCCAATACGGCAAAGCGCCCCCTGCCCGGCGGCTGGTTTGATGCGCTGGAGCCCTTTTTCAATGCCATGAACGACCGCTATCCGGAACTCGCCGGGGCGCGGCTCGATGAACTCGTCTTTACCTATGGCAGCGAGATGGACCGGGTCGCCGCGCTCGCCATGGAAAATGCCGCATTGGCCGAACGGCTTGCCCCTGAACGTGGCGAAATCGGCGCGCAGGTCATCCACGCGATCCGGGAGGAAATGGCACAGACCCTGGAAGACGTCATCTTCCGCCGCACGGGGCTCGGCACCTTGGGCTATCCCGGTGATGTGGCCATCGCCCGCGTCACGCACATCATGGCACGCGAATGCGGGTGGGACAGTGCCCGCATCGAAGAAGAATTGCACGGCATTCGCCGGCTCTTTTATGCCGAGCGCGCACCACGCGAAAAGTCCGCCGAGGCATCATGACCATCACCGTCATCGCCAATCCCAAATCCGGTGGCGGGCGCACGGCAAAACGCCTGGGCGAGATAAGTGAAAAACTCGAAGCCGCTCTCGGCCCTGTCGAGCTGCGCACCACCGATGCCCAAGGGGACGCGATTTCCCTCACCCGCACCTCGCTGCGCGAAGGTAGCGAGTTGATCATCGCCGTCGGCGGGGACGGCACGGTCAACGAATGCGTCAACGGTTTTTATGACAATGGCGTGCCCGTGAACGCGGGTGCCGAGTTCGGCCTGATCATGAGCGGCACAGGCGGGGATTTTCGCCGCACCTTTGACCTTGGCCCCGACATTGATGACTATGTGGCGACGCTCGCCTCTGGCGCGACGCGCACAATCGATCTTGGGTGCATTTCCTATGTGGGATGGGAGGGCCGCGACGAGACGCGCCTCTTCGACAATATTTCGAGCTTCGGCCTTTCCGGCATCGTTGACCGCGCGGTGAACAACGCGAAAATCTCAAAACTTTTCGGCGGCACGTTTTCGTTTTACTGGTGCACGCTCACGTCCATGCTCGGCTTTAAGCCGCAGGCGGTGCGCATCCAGGTGGACGATCACTTTGATGAGGTGCTCAACATCAACAATGCCGCCATCTGCAATGGCCAGTATTTCGGTGGCGGCATGTGGATTGCCCCTACGGCGGACCCGAGCGACGGCACGTTCGAGGTCGTGGTCATCAAGGACGCGACCTTCCGCGACATGCTGAAGGATACGGGCTCCATCTACGAGGGCACGCATCTGGAAAACCCCCGTATCGTCACGACCCGGGGACGGCGCGTGGTGGCAACGCCCGTTAACCAAGAAGACGTGCTGATCGACGCCGACGGCGAAACGCCGGGTAAATTGCCCGCCACCTTCGAAATTTTGCCGCAAGCGCTCACCATTCGGTGCTAAGCCTTAGCTAGTGATATAGTTCTTTTCGAAGACGGGGCGCGGGGATTTCCGCGCGCGGGGGTATGACGGTAGATCGCAACGACACACGGTGGAACGGCTGGGGCTGGAGCCACGCGGCCGATGAGCTGTCCGGAAACGACCAGGTTTGGGAGTGGATGGCGCGCGAGCTCGGAATGGGCGCATTGCTCGCCACACCGCCGGTACCGCTTGAAGACATTGTCCTGCCGCCCTCGCGCCTTCCCACCGATGTGCTGAACGCCCTTGCCGAAGTGGCGGGCGAGGCCTGGGTAAAAGTTTCCCAGTTTGAACGCGCGAGCCACGCGCGCGGCAAGAGCTATCACGACCTTCTCTATTTGCGGGCGGGCGACTTGCAAGGCGCGACCCCCGATGCCGTCGTCTATCCCGGCAACCCCCTTGAAACACTGGAAGTCATTCAGCGCTGCGCGGACCGGAACATCGCCGTGGTGCCCACAGGCGGCGGCTCGTCCGTTGTGGGCGGCGTGACCGCGGCAACGGGCGATGCCCAGGAAGCCGTCATTGTGCTCGACACCACGCGCATGAACCGTGTGCTGACCATCGACGAAGAAGCCATGACCGCCGTTGTCGAAGCGGGCGTCTATGGGCCCGACCTCGAGGACCAACTGAACGCAAAAGGGTTCACCCTGGGCCATTTTCCGCAGAGCTTTGAGTTCTCGACCCTGGGCGGATGGATTGCCGCACGCGGCGCGGGCCAGCAATCAAACAAATACGGCAAGGCGGAAGCCTGGCTTGTGTGCGCCAAGCTCGCGACGCCCAAGGGGTTCTGGACCACCGAATGCTTTCCCGCCTCCGCCGCGGGGCCGGACCTCAACGACCTCGTGCTTGGCTGCGAGGGCACCATCGGCGTCATTACCGAGGCGACGGTAAAAATCCAGCGCGTGCCGGAAGCGAAAGATTATCGCGGCTATCTGTTCAATGATTTTGCCAGCGGCGTGGCGGCTGCGCGCGAGATTGTGCAAGCGCGCGTGCCCGTCGCCATGGTGCGCCTGTCGGATGAAAACGAGACCCACTTTTTCCGCGCCTTTTCCGACGCGCAAAAACCCGTGTCCTTCATGCGCAACCTCAAAAAGAAATTCGAGGCCTGGTATCTGAAGACCAAAGGCGTACCGGAAAAGCCCTGCGTCATGATTATCGGCGTTGAAGGCACCAAGGCGGCCACCGAAGGCGCGCGAAAAGCGGCGGAAGCCATTGCGAAACGTCACAAGGCCCTGCCCATCGGCACGTCGGCGGGCAAGCGCTGGTACGAGGGCCGTTTCCACGGGCCTTACGCGCGCGACCCGATGCTGGATCATGGCCTTGGTGTCGATACATTGGAAACCGCGACCCGTTGGTCGAATATGCTCCACCTGCACGACGCCATGACGCCCGCGATCGACACCGCCATTCGCGAGACGCTGCCCAACGAAGGGGCGCGCGGTATCGTCATGGGTCATCTCAGCCATTCCTACACGGACGGGGCGAGCCTTTATTACACCTTTGTATTCCCGCGCGATCTTGAGGCCGAAGTGCCCCAATGGCGCACGATCAAAAAGGCGGCGACTGAAACGATTGTCGAACACGGGGGCACGATCTCGCACCACCACGGGGTCGGCACTGATCACGCGGATTGGATGGTCGAGGAAAAGGGCCCCATCGGCGTCGGCATATTGAAAGCCGTGAAAGACGAGCTTGATGAAGCGGGCATCATGAACCCGGGCAAGCTCGTCCGCTGATATCTTTGACTTGTTGCAGCGCACCACGCCGAAGGGGTGCAAAGGACCGACGCGCGCTCTAGTCTTTCCGCACAAATGATTCGCAGGTGACACGCGGATCCAGTCTTGGGAGGACGACCATGTTCAAAACCATCAACGGGTTTTTCGGTATTTGCAGACCCTTTCAGCCTATTTCCGGCTGGTTCATCCGCCTGCCCTTCGCGGCGACCTTTCTATATCACGGCATCACCAAGTTCACGAACGGCATCGACGGCTTCGCCGGCATGATGGGCGACTTTGGCGCGGCGGCCATGCCGATCGCCATCCTGGTTGCGGTCGCCGAAGTTCTGGCGGGGGTTGGCGCCATCGTTGGCGGGTTTGCGAAAGGCGACACAGGGGACGCGATTACAAAGCTTGCGGGCCTTGCCGCCTTCCCGGTGATGCTGGGCGCCATCTTCCTAGTGCATCTGCCCCACGGCTGGAACGTCATGTCCGGCGGCATGGAATTTCAGGTGATGATGCTCGGTATTGCCATCTACTACATGCTGAAAGGCAACGACATCTAGGCGGGCCAGGCGGCTTTCAAAGCCTTTGCCGCATCCTTCACGGCTTCTTTGGCATCCGGCGACAGGGCCGTCATGTTGAAGAAGCCGTGGATCATGTCCGGATAATCCTTGTACGTCACATCAACACCCGACGCGGCAAGCCGATCCGCATAGGCCTTGCCTTCATCTTTCAGCGGGTCGTACCCGGCCGTGATGACAAGCGCCTTGGGCAAGCCGGATAGATCCTCAGCCAGCAGCGGCGACAAGCGCGGGTCGGAATTGTCCTGCCCCTCTGGCAGGTAGCAGTCCATGAACCAGTCCATGGTCTGGCGTTCAAGAAAATAACCCACCGCGAAATCCTGCATCGATTGCGTGTCGGAATGAACGCGGGTCGCGGGATAGATCAGCAATTGAAAACAAATGCTCGGCCCGCCCTTGGCGTTCGCCGCGAGCTGGCTGACCACAGCCGAGAGATTGCCCCCCGCTGAATCCCCCGCCACCGCGAGGCAGTTGGCATCGATGCCGAGATCGCCCGCGTTTTCCTCAACCCACTTGAGCGCGGCCCAGGCATCATCCACCGCCGCCGGAAACTTGTGTTCCGGCGCGAGACGATAATCCACCGCCACGACCTTGCAGCCCGCCTCGTTCGCCAATTGGCGGCACAGGACATCGTGGCTGTCGAGATCGCCAATAACGAAACCGCCGCCATGGAAAAAGACGAGGCACTTGAGCGAACCGCTCGCCGCGACGGGCGTGTAGACGCGCAGCGGCAAATCACCGCCAGGGCCCGGGATCGTAATGTCCTCGGTCTTGCCAATGGGCACATCCGCCGGGTCCGTCATCTGATGGAGCGCGCGGTAAAGCTCGCGCGTCGGGCCGGGGCCCACTTCCCATCCGGGGGGCGCGTCGCTGGCGGCCAATTGATCGAGAAGCGGCTGGATATGGGGGTCGACGGGCATGGAGCAATTCCGTGTCTGTTGATCGGCCCGCAACTATGGCCCGCCGCACCAAAAGGCGGCAAGCCTTTTCACTTTCCCCACCGGAAACCCGGTGAATTCGCGATTAACCAGGCACGTTCTCGCGATTGAGGAAGGCGATTTCTTCTTTCGTGGACTCGCGACCCAGCGCGATGTTGCGGAAGGGAAAGCGACCGAACTCGGCAATCACATCCCGGTGCCAGATGGCGTGGGGCATATTGCCGGAGTCCTCGCCCTGGCGTTCACGAACAATCTCAATGCATTTTTCCTGCGTCGCGAGATCTTCCGCATGCATGAAGGGCATATAGAAAAAAGCGCGGCGGTCGGCGGGCGTCGCCATGTCGTGCCCCGCCGTAATCGCCTGATCGGCAAGGGCTTGCGCCTTGGCGTCATAGGCAAAGGCCTGCGCCTTGCCCCGGAACATGTTGCGCGAAAATTGATCGAGCAAAATGATGAGGGCGAGCGCGCCGTCCGCCGTTTCCATCCACTTGTCGAGAAGACCGGCAGAGGCATCCGCATGCAGAATGCCGAATCGCGAATTTATGGCATCATCGAATGCGGGGTCCGAGACGAAGTGCTGCTTGGGGCTCGTTTCCTCGAACCAGAATTTGAGCACCTCTTGCGCGCGCGGATCAGCAGCAGTCATGGCAAATCTCCTTGGCATCAAGATATGTGACCGCGCGGCGATTGCAACCGGCGGCGCAACTTGCCAAGCTGCGCCCCATGTCCGATGACCGGTTGACCCTTTTGCGAGCCTTTGAGGAAACGCGCGAGACCAGCGCCGCGCTGGCCACCCCCCTTACGCCTGAAGACCAGACCGTGCAGTCCATGACGGACGCGAGCCCCACCAAATGGCACCTCGCCCACACCACATGGTTCTTCGAAACGTTTCTGCTGAAACCTTTTGCTGCGGACTACAAGTCCTTCAACGGTGCCTATGAGTACCTGTTCAATTCCTATTACAACGCCGTGGGCGAGCAATACCCGCGTGCCCGTCGGGGGCTGGTGACGCGGCCGGGCGTCGAGGAGACCATGGAGTTCCGCGCCCACGTCAACGCAGGCGTTGCAAAACTACTGGAAGACGTGAGCGACAACCGGTTTGCCAAGGTGCAGCAACTCATGCGCATCGGCATCAATCACGAACAGCAGCATCAGGAACTTCTGTGCACGGACCTGAAACACGCGCTGTCGTTCAACCCGCTGGACCCCGCACCCTATGACGCGCCGACAAAGGCCCGCGACCAGGGCAAACCGGGGCTAGGCTGGCAATCCTATGACGGCGGCGTTCTGGAAACCGGGATCGATTGGGAGCTTGCGGACTTTGCGTTCGACAACGAAGGCCCCCGACACAAGAGCTACGTCGCGCCGTTCAAGCTCGCCGACCGGCTGGTGACCAATGGCGAATACCTCGCTTTCATGGAAGACGGCGGTTACGAGACCGCCGCCCTGTGGCTGTCAGATGGCTGGGCGCAGGTACAGGAAGAGGGCTGGCGCAGCCCCCTTTATTGGCGCGAGGACGACGAGGGCTGGAGCGCCTATACCCTGCACGGGCGTGCGGCAATCAACCCCCACGCCCCCGTCACCCACATCAGTTATTTCGAAGCCGCCGCCTTCGCCGAATGGGCAGGCAAACGCCTGCCCCGTGAAAATGAATGGGAAGTCGCAGCGGGCAACGCGGCGATTGAGGGAAATTTTTTGCGCCCCGGCGCGTCCCCCGCCCCTGCGATCGTCAACGGCGCGACGGGCGGCCTGCGCCAGATGTTCGGCGATTGCTGGGAATGGACGCAAAGCCCCTATACCGCCTATCCCGGCTACCGCGCGCCCAAAGGGGCCGTGGGCGAATACAACGGCAAATTCATGAGCGGGCAGATGGTACTGCGCGGCGGGTCATGCGCGACGCCCGAGGGCCACATCCGCGCGACCTATCGCAACTTTTTTTATCCCCATCAGCGCTGGCAGTTCACGGGGCTGCGCCTCGCGCAAGACGCCTAGAAGCGCATGCCGCCTGATTTGATCTTATCATAGAGCGCGGGCGTCAGCTCTACATAGACGCCGGCGATGTCATCGAAAAAATACATCGGGTCAGAGATGGCGGAGGGGTCAAACCCTTCTTTCTGCAGGTCCACCTTGCGGTGTTTGAAGGTGCCGGTGATCTCCATTTCCGGAAGGATGCGCAAGAATATGGGGCGCGCATAGGTCGGCAATTGCGCCGCAATATGCGTGCTGAGTTTATCGATATCGAGCCCCGGCGCTGACACGATGGCCGCCATGCCAGCGCGGCCATCGGCGCCGGGCACATGAACGCCATAGATGTTGGCTTCCTCAATCCCGTTAAAGACGGAGAGCACCTCGGCGACTTCCGATGTCGCGACGTTCTCCCCCTTCCAACGGAAGGTATCGCCAATGCGGTCGACGAAATAGACATAGCCGTGCTTGCCCATGCGCAGAAGGTCGCCCGTGCGGAAGTACATGTCGCCCTTCTCGAACACATCGTGGAGGATCTTTTTCTCATCCGCCTTGCGGTCGCCATAGCCCTCGAAGCCTTCGCCGGGCTCGTCAGAGATGCGGCCCACGGCCTCACCCACCTCATCGACAGGGCATTCGATGCAGAACCCGTCCGCGCCGCGCACCGGCTCTTCGCTTTCGATATCGAATTTGACGAACTTGATGCGCTCATAGGCCTTTTTCGCGAACCAGGGGATGCGTCCCACCGCACCGGGATAACCGTCGAAATTGAACAGCATCACATTGCCTTCGGTGGCGCCGTAGAACTCCACAATGTGGGGAATGCGAAAACGCGTCTGGAACGGCCGCCACACTTCAGGGCGCAGGCCGTTGCCGACACAGATGCGAATCTTGTGGGCGCATTCCTCATCGCAAGCGTCCGTGTTGAGGAGATAGCGGCAAAGCTCGCCAATATACTGAAACACAGTCACATCGTTTTCGACGCAATCCTGCCAGAACCTGGTGGCGGAAAACTTGCGCGCGAGCACGATGGTCCCGCCAGCAAAGAGCGCAATGCCCGGCGCGGCCACGCCCCCGGCGGAGTGATAGAGCGGAAGGCAGACGTAGACGCGATCGTCGTCCCTTGCGTCCACCGACATGGAAAAGACCGCTGAACCCGACTGCATCCGGCGATGGGAAAACCGCGCCGCCTTGGGCAAGCCCGTGGTCCCGCTGGTGTAGATGAAAAAGCAGATGTCATCGCCGGTCAGCCCTTCGCGCGCCTCGCGGCCCACATGATCGACGGGCAACGCGGGCAAAGCATCGTCAAGGCTTTCCGCGCCAGATACGGCGCCGCCTTCGGACCAGACCGGCAACGGTGGGTCGAACTGGTCCTTGCCGCTCTCATAATTGGCGGCCAGCTCCGCACCGAGGATCAGGAGCTTTGCCTTGGCGATATTCACACAGTGGGCGAGCGCTTGGCCCGTCAGGTTCGTGTTGATGAGCGCGATGGTCACGCCGATTTTTTGGAGCCCCAGGCTCGCGAACAAAAACTCGGGCCGGTTTTCCATGAAGAGCGCAACAACATCACCGTTGGCGAGGCCTTGCGCCCGTGCCCAATGGGCCCAGCGGTTCCCTTCCGCATTGTAGGCCGCGTAGGTGTAGCTGCGCCCTTCAAAGACGAGAGCTTCCTTGTCCGGCGTCTTCGCTGCCCAGCCTTCCACCAGGTCGGCGGCGGTGATGGAGCTGTCCTCCGCCGCGGGGGCAACCCGCTTGGCAAAGCGGAGCAGGGATTTGAAGTAGACAATGTCGCGGCGGAACTGGGTAAGGAAACCCATGGGGGCATCTCCGTCGTTCAGGGAAAACTAATGTGAGCATAGGGGGCCACCCCCACCCGTCAAGGAAGCCCATTGCGCGTATCGACGCGGGGCGCTATCTCCGGTCACCATGACGGATCAGCTTCTCGACGCCCGAGGCCTCAAATGCCCCCTGCCCGTGCTCAAGGCGCGCAAGCGGCTCCATGCCATGCGCGCGGGCGAGGTGCTGACCGTACTGGCCGATGACCCGGTAGCACCGCTGGACCTTGAGCATCTGGCCCAGGAAGACGGCCACGCCCTTCTGGAGATGAGCCAGGCCGCGGATCACACCATCGCCCGCCTTCAAAAGGGCGGCGCCTGAGAGACAGGCAGAGAGACGGCTTGAGATACGTCGCGCCCCACGCTAAGCATCGGGCCACACAATCGGAGCGACGTGATGGCCAAGTCCAACAAGACAGCGATCAGCCCCACAAGGGCCGAGGATTACAACGAATGGTATCAGCAGGTGGTCCGCGGCGCGGATCTGGCTGAAAACGCCGCCGTGCGCGGTTGCATGATCATTCGGCCGTGGGGCTATGCCCTGTGGGAAAATGTGCAAAAGGCCATGGACCGCCGCTTCAAGGAGACAGGCCACGAGAACGCCTATTTCCCGCTTCTGATCCCCTTGCGCTTTATCGAGAAAGAAGCCGCCCACGTGGAAGGCTTTGCCAAGGAAATGGCCGTGGTCACCCACCACCGGCTGGAAATGCAGGATGGGAAACTGGTGCCCGCCGCACCCTTGGAAGAACCCATGGTAATCCGCCCCACGTCGGAAACCATTATCGGTGAGGCCTTCGCGGGCTGGATCCGGAGCTATCGCGATCTTCCTGTGAAGATCAATCAATGGGCGAACGTGATGCGCTGGGAAATGCGCCCGCGCCTGTGGCTGCGCACCTCCGAATTTCTTTGGCAGGAAGGCCACACCGCCCACGCCACCGAAGCCGAGGCGCGCGAGGAAGTCATGACCATGCTCGAGGTTTATCGCGAGGTGGTCGAGGAACATATGGCCGTGCCCGTGATCCCCGGTGAAAAGTCCGAGGGCGAACGGTTCCCGGGCGCGGTCGACACCTTCACCATCGAAGCAATGATGCAGGACGGCAAGGCGCTGCAAAGCGGCACGTCGCATTATCTGGGGCAAAACTTTTCCAAGGCCGCGAACATTCGCTTCCAGGATGAAACGGGCGATTGGGAGTTTTGCCACACGACCAGCTGGGGCACCTCCACGCGTCTGATCGGCGGGTTGATCATGACCCACGCCGACGACGACGGCCTTCGTGTGCCGCCCCGCATTGCGCCTCAGCACGTGGTGATCGTGCCCATCATTCGTGACGACAGCCAGCACGGCCCCGTCATGGAATATGCGGAAAAGGTTGCCGCGCAGCTTCGCGCCGTGTCCTTCGACGGTGCACCGGTTCGCGTGCGCGTTGATGACCGCAAGATCCAAAGCCAGGAGAAGAAATGGGATTGGGTGCGCAAGGGCGTTCCCATCACGCTGGAAGTGGGCCCGCGCGACATCGAGAGCGGCGGCGCGGCCATGGCGCGGCGCGACAAGGTGCGCGACAAAAAGCAGATCCTGAGCATCGATGAGATTGCGGGCGAGCTCGAAGAACTTCTCTGGGGCATTCAGTCAAATCTTTTCGAAGAGGCGAAGGCTTATCGTTCAGCGCGCTGCCGCGACGACATCACCAATTTCGAAGACTTCAAGGCTTACTTCGAAGCGCTGAAAGGCAATACGTTCAACGCCGACGGCGGCTTTGTGAAAGCCTGGTGGTGCGAAGAGGCCGAAACCGAAGAGATGATCAAGGACCTTGCCGTCACTGTGCGCTGCATCCCCTTGGATCAGCCGGGCGGCGAAGGCGTGTGCGTCCTGACCGGCAAACCGGCGAAGCGCATGGCCATCTTCGCCAAGGCCTACTGATCGCATTCCAAATACAGGAGTAAGACCCATGAACCAGTTGCTCGTGGTGTTTGCTGCCGTCTTTCTTGCCGAACTCGGCGACAAAACACAGGTCGCGACGATGCTCTTTGCCAGTTCCGGCGAGCACTCACCGTGGTTCGTTTTTGCGGCGGCATCATTGGCGCTGATTGCGTCATCGGCCATCGCGGTGCTGCTGGGGTCCGCCGCCGAGCGTTATCTCTCGGTCATTCCGCTCAATCTGATCGCGGGGCTCGGCTTTATCGTGATCGGCGCCTGGACTGTTTGGGGCCATTTCACAAGCGCGGCCTAAAGCGCCTCCGGCGTATAGATCGCAACGCGCAAAGCCGGGTCGGCATTCGACTGAAACGTCTCATAGGCATAAAGCACTGTGCCGCGACCTGCGTGGTGCAATGACTTTATCCCTGCGGGTGCATCGCGGATGTCATGGTCCGCCCACCAGTCTTGGAATTCCTTGCAGCCATCCTTGAGCCGGTCGATGAGATCGACAAAGGCGGGATCGTAATTCCACAAATCATGTGTCGCGCGGAACTGGGCCACCATACGCTTGGCCTCAGCTGTCCATGTGCGCCCGAACAGGGTGCGCGCGGCCGGGTTGGTCAGCATGAAGATCAGGATGTTGCGATCCCCTTCCGGCAATTCTCCAAAATCACCAAACAAATCGCTCGCCGCCTCGTTCCAGGCCAGCACATCCCAGCGCCGTCCCGTGACATAGGCCGGCAGGTTTAGGGCGTCGATCAGATTGCGCAGACCCGGCGGCACCGTCTCCCGTTCAAAGGACCGGCGCTGATGTTGCGTGGCAAGCGTTTGAAGGTGGCGCGATTCCACATCGCTTAACCGCAACGCCTGAGCGAGCGCGGTGATGGTGCCTTGCGAGGCGGAGAGGCTGCGCCCCTGCTCAAGCCGGATGTACCAATCAACGCTGATCCCGGCGAGTTCCGCCACTTCTTCGCGCCGCAGACCCGGGGTCCGGCGCCGACTGGACGGGCTGATACCCACCTCCGCCGGGGTCAGCCGTTCCCGGCGGGAGCGGAGAAATTCGCCCAAAGCGGCCGAGGGCGCGGCTGATGGTTCTGTGGGCACAATCTCAACCCCTCCTATTATATGTTTATCCTATGATAATACCACCTCTTAATGGGTGCACGCAACCTTGAAATGCTGGCGGTCTCATCCCGAGAACAAGGAGACACGCCATGCCTTTCATCCGCACCTATGTCATTGAAGGCACCCCGCCCGCCCAGAAGAAGCAAATCGCCAAAGGCATTCAGCAGGCCATGATCGACACCTTCGGCATTCCCGATGACGACTATTTTCAGGTGACCCATGAGATGGCCGAAGAAGATTTGATCTTCGACCGCAACTTTTTTGGCGTCGCACGCGGGCCGCGCCCCGTCATGATCTCGCTGTCATTCAATTCCCGGCCCGCGGAAGCAAAGCAGGCATTGTTTGAGGCGATTGCCGCGAACCTGACCCGCGATGCCGGCATTGCCATCGAAGACATCTATATGAGCATCCTGGAGGCCGCGCCCGCGAACTGGTGGGTCCATGCGCGCACCATTGACCCCGAAACGGGAACGGATTCGCGCATGTCCAAGGCCTAGCCGCGAAACACCTCGGCGCCCTGCCGTTCCCTTGCAGTTGACGGGCACGCACTTTTAGGCAAATATTTGCGCAATTTCCCGCACAGATGGATTGCGCAATGAAAAAACCTTTGGACCGCCTTTTTGGCCTTCACGCCAAACGCCTTGCCGACTTGATCGGGGAACAGGGCCGCGATGCCTATGACCTGATCGGCGTGGCCGTCGACGCCAAGTGGAATTCGCTGATCATGGCGCTGGCGGAGGGCGACGGCGCCACATCCACGGAACTCGCCGCGCGTACGGGATTGTCGCGCCAGCTCGTGGAACACCGCATCCGCAAAATGACTGACGCCAAGTTGATAACGTCGGAGGTGGACAAGGAAGACGCCCGGCGGCGGCTTTATCGCATCAATCCGCGACAGAAAAAGCTTGTGCAGGACGTGCACGACGCCATGGCGAAGTTTGAAAAAGTCTACAGCGCCCTCTGGAAAGAAATCGGCATCGACGGTGGCGAAGCAATTCTACGCATCGAGAGTGCGCTGCTCGCCAAACCGTTGGACCAGCGCTACGCGGGAATGTTCCCCAGCGATATGAAATCCAAGTCAAAGGATGTTGCGTAATGAAGATGCACCTGCTCGCCATCACACTTCTTACTGCTATGGGAGGCACAACCGCGCCTGTTGCCCAGGCCGCCACGGCCATTGGCGATAACCGCCTTGCGGCAATCGAGACATACATCTCTGAGCGCTATCCCGATGAGGGAGCCGGAGTTTCCGTCCTTATTTCTGTGGATGGCGAAACGCAGCTGGTGATCAATCGCGGCATGGCCAATCTGGAATGGGACATGCCGAACGGTACCGATGTCGCCTATCGCCTCGGGTCGATCTCAAAGCCGATCACCGCCGTCGCACTACTTTCAATGGCCGAACAAGAGTTCATCGATATCGACGCGCCGGTTGGGGACTACATCGCGGATCTGCCGCCGCACATGGCGCGCGTCACCATTGCGCAACTGATGTCCCACACCTCGGGGCTTGCCGATCATGTCTTCAACGAAGACCTCATGCCCTTCATTCGGTCAGGCATGACCGTCCCCGATGTCATCGAGATGCAACGCGACGTGCCGCCGAATTTTGCGCCTGGCGCGCAATATGAGTATGTCAATTTCAACTACACCCTGCTGGGCTATCTGATCGAGTTGGTCAGCGGTATGTCTTATTCTGACTATATGGAACAAGACGTCTTTGCAGCGAATGACATGCCCTATTCTGCCAATGACGACCGCCGTGAGATCGTGCCCCACCGGGCGCAGAACTACACCGTGGAGAACGATATCTTTTTGCACGCCGAAAACGTGGACATGTCCCATGTAGGCGCGGCGGGGCAATTGCTTGGTTCGCCCACCGACCTTGCTCATTGGTTTGATCTTCTGATGGCCGATGAGCTGATCAGCGCCACGGACCGCGAACGGGCCTGGACTGTGGTTCAGCCGTCAGACGGCGAACCCGGGGGCTACGGCCTTGGCTTCAATGTGTCCGAACGAAACGGGCGTCAGTTCATCTGGCACACGGGGCTCACCCCCGGCGCCCACGGCGCGGTCGGCGTTTATCCTGACGACAAGATGGTCATTGTGGTGCTGGGCAACGGCTTTCACTTGCCAAGCACCGGCACCGCGATGCGCTGGATTGCCGATGAGGTTGTCGGCGCATCGCACGACTAGCCGCGAAACACTTCGGCAATAGCGAAGACCGCGAATATGCCAGCGGATACCGCGCCGAGGACCGGCACCATCAAGGGCACTTCCCACGCCCCTTCGGGCGGGCGGCCCCGACGCTTCACGGCAATGAGGGCCAGGTTCACAAGGGTAAACACGACCAGCACCATGGCGGAAGTGATTTCGGCAAGCGTCACCAGCGGCAGCAGAAAGGCGGCGATCAGAACCATTACGCCCACGACAATCGTGCCTTTCAGCGGCGTCTTTGTGACGGGATGCACCTCGCCCAGGAACTTTGGCAGCTCATGTTCCCGCGCGAGACCATAGAGCACCCGCGCGGCCATAATGATCTGGATCAGCGCGCCGTTCACAACCGCCAACATGGCGACCAGACTCATCGCTTGCGGCGGCACATGGGTCAGCCGGTCAAAGATTAACGCAAGTGGCGCACTGCTTTGTGCAAGTTCCGCCGGTGGCACGGTGCGCACGGCGACGAACGCAACCCCCACATAGACGAGCGTTGAAAGCACCACCACGGCAGTTATGGCGCGGCCAATGGTGCGCGGGGCGTTGATCACTTCTTCTGCGACATTCGCCATGTCCTCAAACCCGATGAAGGCATAGAAGGCAAGCACCGCGCCCGAAAGAATGGCCACCGCACCGATGCTCCCATTGAGCGGCATGGCAAACGGCGCGTCGGAAGCAATGGCCCCCGGCAGACCCAGCGCAATCACCACGATGAGCGCGCCCGCCTCGATCAACGTGAGGAACGCGGCAATGGTTACGCTTTCGGCTATGCCCCAGATGGCAAGCCCCGTTAGCAGAGCAATGAGCAATGATTGGGCGAGCACATCGGGGACCACCACAAATGTGTGGAGATAGCCCGCGAAGCCCTGACTGATGGCGGCGGAGGAAACAATCCCGCTGAGCGCGACCAGCAGCCCGACAACGAGTGAGAGCTCTCGCCGCCCGAACCCTTCGAGCACATAAACTGCTTCGCCCGCGCTTTTCGGGAACCGCCCGCCAAGCTCAGCAAAGCTGAAGGCGGTCAGTGCTGAAAGAACGGCGGCGAGCAGAAACGACAAAGGCGCAAATCCGCCTGTGCGCCCTGCCACCTCGCCAATCAAGACATAGATGCCCGCGCCCAGAACCGTGCCAAGGCCATAAAGCGTGAGTAGCGGCAGGCCGAGAGCACGCCTTAGTTCGGGCGGCAGCGGCGCTTCGCTTGGCGGGGGAAGGTCGGGTTCGCTCATGGACAGAGCCTATAAGAAAACGGGCGCCCCTGGGAAGGAGCGCCCGCTGCATTTTGAAACCACGTGCCGGATCAGAAGTGGGCTTCCAGCTCCGAAATGAAGAGCGTTGCCGGCGGATAATCCGGCTGGTCGGAATAGGTGCCGACCCAGATGTTGTAGAGCCCGCTTTGCGGATAATCGAACTCGACCGCCGGGTTGAGGCCCATGTAGTCGTCGGAGCAGTACCACTGCCCGTCCGGCGCGTTCACGACAATGGTCGTATCCGTGCTGGAAGAAGCGGAGATAAAGAGCGGCAAGCTGCCGGACGTGTAGTTCAGATTGAAGTCCGGATTGCCCGCCACAAAGCCGCGGCAGGACGAGCCGAGCCCGCTGGCATCCTCGCTGCCACCGGCAGCAAGGGAGACAACGTAAGGGTCAGGCGAATATCCGGTGACAAGCGAAACCTCGCCATAGGACGGGCTGCCTGACCAATCGATATTGCCGGTGGACGTGCTGCTGCCGCCGCCGGGTGTGGTCGCCGTTGCGCCCACTTCAGAGACGGCCAGTGTCGCCTGCGGGTACTCGCCGCTGCTGAAATAAACGCCGACCCAAACATCATAGAGACCGCTTTGCGGGTTCTGGAACACGACCTGCGGGTTGAGGCCATCACCGCCGTCATCATCGCAATACCACTGGCCGTCCGGCGCGCGAACGACGAGTGTGGTATCGCGATCGGACGTCGCGGAGAAATAGAGCGGCCAGGTTCCCGCGTCGTAATAGACGTCATAGTCCGGCGCCTCGGCCACATAGCCGCGGCAGGTTCCGCCAACGGCTTCGCTGGCATCAACCGTGCCGCCCGCATTGAGCGTGACCGTGTGCGGGTCGGGCACAAAGCCGTTGGTCAGCTGCACCGAGCCAAAGGCCGGATCGAGCGTCCAGTCGAGCCCCGTGGGCGTCGCGCCCTTGCCCGACGTGCCCATCAAGCCAAGCTCGGAGACATAGAGAGTCGCGGGCGGATAACCTGCGCTCTCGCTGAAGGTCGCAACCCAGACGTCGTAACGGCCCGTTTGAGGGTGCTCGAAAACCACTTGCGGGTTGGGATAACCGCCACTGTCGTCGTCGCACACCCAATTGCCGTTCGGATCGTTGATGATCAACGTCGTGTCCGTGTCGGAGACAGCAGAGAAATAGAGCGGAAACGTATTGCCCGCGGTGTAGGTCACCGAATAATCCGGCGCGACGGAGGCATGGCCCCAGCACCCGGTCGAGGTTTGCGAGACATCCACAGACCCGCCCGCGCTCAGGGTGACGGCATGGGGGTCATTGGCGAAGCCTTCGCTCAACGAGATCGAGCCATAGTTCGGGTCCAGCGTGAAGTCGAGCCCGCCAGTGTTCGTGTACCCACCACTGCTGTCTTCGGTGGTGATGCTAAGCTCGGAAAAATGCAGCGTCGCGTCGGGAAGCCCGGCGGACGAGGAATAGGTACCGACCCAGACATTGTAGAGACCGCTTTGCGGCGTATCAAAAACGACCGCCGGATCAAATCCCGTCGTGTCGTCATTACAATACCATTGGCCGTCGGGAGAATTGACTACAAGGGTCGTGTCCGCGTCCGAGGTTACGGAGATGTAGAGCGGAAAGCTGCCCGCCGTGTAAAAGAGATTCACATCTGGCGCATTGGCCACCATCCCGCGGCACGCGCCGCCGATGGTATCGCGCACATCTATCGAGCCGCCCGCGGCCAATGTCACGCTGTTGGGGTCGGGAATGAACCCGTGGGTCAGGTTGACGTCGCCATATGTGGGACTGCCCGAAATATCCTGCGCGGCCACAGGGCCTGCGGCGACAAGGGCAAAACTGGCGAGACCGGCCGCCAGCAAAGATTTCCAAACGAACATGAGTTCCTCCCGTCAAAAGACCTCAAGCCGATGGATCGGCCGGGCCGTCAAAAATCGCCCCGAGACAAAGCCTGCCGAGCAGAGATGTCTCAATTGAGGCAATTCTAGCAGATTCAGACACGAAGCAGATTAACCCCCGCTGAATGAGCCGCCACTTTGCCACTTCCCTAAAATAGGCGATAGCGGCACTCTATTATAAGTCGATGTACTTTTCATATACATCTTAAGGGTTGTGTTGGGGAGCGCAAAATGTGTGAGAAACACCGCTGCCTGCGCATCGGGCTCAACTCCTCACATCCGAATGACGACGACAAAGCCGAAACTCCAAGCCCGGCGCCATCGCCACGCTATCCGATCAAGGTCAGTGCGGCAGCGCTTGTACACCAAGCTGGTCCGCGCGGCCCTGCATGCGTGCGGCAAGGTCCGGGTCGGTAGGCGGCGGAAAGGTCTCGCCTTCAGGAAAATTTTCGGGGTTCCCAAGCCAGACATACAGGGCATTGAGGTCTACCAGCGCGACCCCTTCATAAGCGGGCGCCACCTGGCCATTTCTGAAGGTCATCGAACCCGGAAAGCAGGCACCGGCATCCATTTGTCCCTCTGGGCGTTCAGTGACATCGACAATCGCACCGTATTCTTCGTCCGCCCAAAGCTCATCGAGACCGCACGCCATCATGCCGTCGGGGCCCAGGGGAACGACCGCCGCATATCCTTGCGCCTCCGAAGCCGCCATCATGCCCGCGCGGTCGGGGCGACCGAAATGACCGAAACCACCGATCATGAGAATGCGGTCGCCATTTCGGGTGGCCTCCAGCGTTGCGCGCCCCCAATAGGCGTCGCGCCCTCGCATGCCCTCCATCCAGGCTGGCGCAAGAGGGTCTGCCTCCCAGTCAACACCCGGATCGCCGAGAATGACACCGATAGGGTTGTCTTGACGCTCTGAAAGGTTGATCGCGCGGATGCGGGCAGCAAGTGTTTCGTAGAAGGGTGAATAGGATACGCCCATCGGTCCGTGCGTACCGTCGGACCACATGGTTTGAAGCTCCTCATCCGAGACCGTCTCTCCCCGTATATATCGATCAATCGTGTCTTGATGTGTGCCCGCACCAAATTCGATGGACACGGTATCCACGCCTTCGATGAACCGAGGATCCATGAGAAGACCAAGGATCCACTCATCGTCCGCAGTCATCCCATGATGTTCGCCGAGAGCAACGATCTGGTGCGTCTCAAACAAATCCAGTGCGTCCAATGAATTCGCCGATGCGGCTATTGCGCTCGTCGCAATGGCAAACCCGGCGGCGCAAATGGAGCTAATGAGTTTTACTGCGGACATGATGAAAACCCTCCTGGCCAAAATCCTTGCGCCACGAGTTCACCCGCACAAGTAAACACCTGCTCACCTTTCCGTCATACGGCGAAAAAAGAAGGGCCCCAGGGCCCGGCTTACCTCGACAAGCTAAGCCGGATAAAGACGCCGCGCCCCGCCCCCGGAACCCGCTCGCCAAGGGGAACATCTCCGAAGCCGTTGCGGTTATACCCTGCGAGGTGGTCCTCATAGACCGTGTCGAACAGGTTCTCGACGCCGGCGGAAAGGCGCACACCGTCGCGCACCTGCCAGTCACCATAGGCACTGAGCACCGCATAGGCGCCTGTTGTTGCCTCGCTGTTGGTCACGGAGACGTCGTTCTGTTCGGCGACACCGCGCGCTTCGAGCGTAGCGGACCATTGGGCTGCCTCCCATGTGAGGCCAAGCGTCAGGCTGGGCGGTGCGACACGATAGAGATTGTCGTCGATATCGCGGCGTTCGCCCCGCACAAAGCTGAACACGCCGTCAAGGCGCAGCGGCCCGGCAAAGTCGTAGCCGCCGTCAATGTCGAAACCGTACAAACGCGCGTCCACATTGTCCCACCGCAGGGGTGTTGGATCACCATTCATCGACGCAATCATTTCGACGGGCGTGTCGGCAACGCCAACCGTGTCATCATAAGGCACACCCTGAATGTAGTCGTCGATCTGCCTCACGAAGATCGTGGGCCGCAAGTAAGCGTTGGCCGCGGCGAAGTCGAATCCGGCTTCGGCGATCCACGCGGTCTCTGGTTCGAGACCCAGATCACCCACATAGATATTGCCGTCGGCAAGGCCGCCGCTCGCATTGATCGGCAGCCAGCCATAACGCTGGATATAGCCCGGCATCTGCTGCTTGCGGGCCAATGTCGCGCGCCAGGAAAGCCCATTCGCGGCAGGGGTCCAGAACCGGGCCACCACATCGACGGTGGTATCATTTCCCGACCGGTCCGCACTGTTAAAGGCCATCGCCAGCATCCCCGGCGCTGCGGGAAGCGCCGGTCCCACGACCGCTGTGCCCGCGTCATAATCGTTGCGGTCAACCCGGATACCCAACTGGGATTCGACCGGGCCGAGCGGCCCGTTCCATTCAGCAAATCCGCCCACACGCTCGGTTTCGACATGCGGGAAAGGCGTCACATAAAAACTGGCATTGTTGGGATTGGTGATCCGGACATGTTGGTCCGCTTGTTCGCCGTCGACGCCGACCGAAAGCTCGCCCCCGAAAGCATCAAACCCCAAGGCAACTTCCGCCCCGCGCGTGGTGGCGTCCGCATAGGTCGCGCGCTCCCCCATGGCGCCAGGCGAAGGGCGCATGGAAAAATTATCCATCAGGTGGGAAACGTCCGTGTAGTGAACATTTGCCTCAAACCGCACGCCGCCAAAATCATGGGCGTACCCCAGCCGCGCAAAATCCGTATCGAAATACTGGATGTCCATCGGGAACTGCGGATTGCCGGAGGGGCCGGTATTCTGACGGCGAAGGTCGAGCGAGAACTCGCCCGCTTCGGTCCGCACGCCAGCGGAGGCGCCATAGACCCCCCGCTCAAAAGACGTGCCGCCAATCGTGCCGTTGCCAAAATCGGTGTCATCGCCCTCTTCCCACGCGCCGAGCAGATTGAACCGCCAGCTCTCGGTGGCCGCGCCGGCCACACCGCCAGCTGAAAAGCTCTCGTTAATGCTGCGCGCGCCGAAGGTGAGGTCATAGCCGTAGGTGACATCACTGCCCGCGGCGTAGTCGATGCGTTTGAAAATCGCGTCTGCGCCACCTGCGAGCCCTGGCCCTTCCGACACGGGACTAACGCCACGATCCACCACCACGGCCGCGATCAGCGGCGCGGGCGCATAGTGAAAGACCGGGTCCATCAGGTTTGGCCCGCCCGAGGCAAAGCGTTGGCCATCGATCCGCAGGTTGAGCCGCTCGCCAAAGAGGCCGCGGTACTGCATCTGGCCCGAAAGTTCGCCATTGGCGATACGCGCGCCCCCGGGAATGCGGGCCGTCAGGTAGGTGATATCGCCACCTTGCAAGGGGGCGGCCTCCGGCGTGACCGAATGGGTTGTCGGACCATCGCCCCGCGCGCCGGTCACAACAATCACATCGACCAGCGCCGGATTGGCATCTTCGGAAGTGCTGGACACAGCAGCCGGATCGGCAGACGTCTCAATGCCTTCTTCTGCGAAAGCGGGTCCGGCAGCAAGGATGATGCCTGCCCCGGAAAGGAGCAAAGAGGAAAGTTTGGGTTTCATTTGTTTGTCTCACGAACTGAAAGCAGGGGGCGCACGGAACGCGCACTCCCATCGGGACCCATGGATCGTGGGCCGGTTTAATTTTGCTAATCAGAGGTGAGAAGGTGGTCCGCGAGAGCCGAGCGGCGGGCCTTCGGCCGCCTGCACCGGGCCGAACGTCGCAGGCGCGAAACAGATTTCGACATTGTCCGGTACTGTTTCCGCAGTCGTAACGGGTTCCGTCACAAGAACGCTGTGCGCAAGCGTACAAAGCGGACAATGGGTATCGGGAAATTCGGGTGCGGGGGGTTCTTCGCCGGTCAGCTCAGCGAGCCGCTGGACCGCAGCTTTGGCTTCCGCGTCGAGGGGCTGTCCATAGGGCGCGCAGATGTAACGGGCAAGGTCGATCCCTTGCGCCTGCGCGAGCGGAATCGCGCCAGGCAGGATCACCTGAAAGCAAACAGCCACCATCGCTAAAAAGCGGGCGGCGCGATGTCCGAATGAACGCCTCATAACACGGGGAGTCCTACCGCATTGTGGCTGCGGCGGCCTTATGCCTTTTTGTCACAGCACGCTGGCAGTCATGGCTTAGGCGACAACCCGCCAGCGGGTGCACATCGCGCGTGCGCAACGGCACAGATTTAGCTCGCCATGAGCGAAGCGAAGGGACGTGAGATCAAAAATAGCGCACAGGACCGGATGAAAATGAGAACTGGGTCTTGGTGATATTGCGGCCTCAAGGTTAGTCGGAACCCGTGCCTTCGGTGGCACGTTCCCCTTGCGCTTCGGCTTCGGAGATTCCCTTTCGAAAGGAAGGGACCAAATCCAGAAAATCCGGGGTGTCGGGATCTATCTCGCCAAGCCTTCGCTCGAGGTGCTCAACGATTTCGAATCCAATGTAGCGTTTTCCATACTCCCACCATTGCGCCCCGCCCGGCGTTCTGAGCATGGCAAGCGCACCCCCCTCGATTCCCTGCCAGGTTCCCTCAGTGAAGAATCCATCGCGACGCATGCTGAATGCGGCTTCAGTTATGAAGATGAACTCCGAAACGTAAGCGCCGAAACGGCCTTGGCTGGAACTATCGGCGTTTTCATAGTCAAGAAAGCAAAGCGCAACCTTGGGGTCCATTTCCGCATAGTGGCGCGTAAAGTCAGACACCCGGTAGAGCAGCTCGCGTTGCGCAGCCGCACGCTCCATTTTTCTCGACTGTTGAACTTGAAATCCAACGAACAGGAGCGATCCAATGATCGCCGCGACGGCAATAATCTGGCTAAGGAAATAGATGGACTCCAAGGTCATGGCGATGCCTCTCTCGATGCGCGTACCGAGATACGGGCGGACATGGAATGTTCGAAGGCTACCCCTTGATTCCCCTCGGAGTTACATGACGACTTTAATTCTGAGGAAAGATGGTGCACCGGATCGGATGAAGATGAGAACTGGGTTCTAGTGGTTTGCCGAAGCGTGCTAGGGTTCTGAGTACGGTCCTATCTAGAGAGGAACTTGGCTATGCCTCTAGGTCTTTACACGTTGGGTCAAACTCGAGCGCTTTATGGCTCTTCGGGTTCCGTCACGCCCAAAGACGTTGGCGAGAACTTTTATCAAGAATTGAGCAGTGAGTTTGATAGCCGCACTGGTGCCGTCCTGATATCGGAACACAGTTTTGAGGAGCGCTGGCCCACGTGGGAAGTTCATCCCGAAGGGGATGAATTGGTGTATCTTCTCGAAGGGGACACAGATTTCGTATTTTGGATTGATGGAAGCGAACAAATCATCCGAGTCAGTCGACCGGGCACTTATGTCATCGTGCCACGAAATACGTGGCATACGGCACGACCCTATGCGCCCACTAGAATGATATTCTTTACACATGGCGAAGGTACCCTCAACGCAGTCGAGCCAGGTGGCAAACCTCTTACCATCTAAGTCTTCGAGCTAGCCCTAGGCACTCCCAAAAACTGGGGCGCACATTGGGCTGACAATGCAGATCGTGGTGCACCGGACTGGATGAAAATGAGAACTGGTTGGTGACTATAGCGCGCGACTGCGCGCCGGGCGGTCAGCCCGCCCCACCTGAGCCGCGAGCGAACTAAGTTGGTGCAAATCAAGAATGACGCGCCGAGCAGTGGAATCGAATCGCTGACGTACGATTCCCCAGAGGCCTGCTTTGGACTTCACTGTTGATTGGCTTCAATGAACTCAGTCATGATCCGCACCAGCTCATCTGGCTGATCTTCCTGGATGAAATGGCCGGCATTCTCGACGGTGGTGTGCGGCTGTCCCTGGGCGCCCGGAACGGTGTCGTGCCACACCACATCCATGCCCCCGGTCACCGGGTCGCTGTCGCCGAAGGCCGTCAGGAAGGGTTTGTCCCAGTTCGCATAGACGTCGCGCATCGCTGCGGCCCCTTCGCGCAACTGCGAGGGCACGAGGTAGGGAAAGATGCGCGCGCCCGCTTGATAGCTCTCATTCGGGAAAGGCGCTGAATATCCGGCAAGCTCCTCGGGCGTGAGCTCGCGCTCGGTACCCGCCTGAAAGAGGCCCTCATAGTCATAGGGTTCAATTGTTCTCGACCAAGCAACCCATCGCGTGAAGCTGAATTCGCCGTTTTCATCGGCGAGCGTCTCGGGGCTTCCTTCGAGCCATACAAGGGCACGAAAGATCGGAAAACCGAGCCACCCCTGAAGACCATCCGCCGCCGGAAGACCCGTGTTGGAAATCATGATGCGCGCGAACCGGTCCGGGTCTTCAGCAACTAGCCGGAGCCCTATGGGCCCGCCCCAATCCTGCGCAAACATGGTTATCCCTTGCAGGTCGAGTTGGTGCACGAACTCAGTCATGACATCCACATGCATCTGGTAGCTATAGTCGCTTTGGCGGAGCGGTTTGTCCGATTTGCCAAAGCCCACAAAGTCGGGCGCGATAACACGATAACCCGCTTCGGCGAGCGGCGGGATCATATGACGATAGAGATAGCTCCACGATGGCTGGCCGTGCAGGAGCAGAATGACTTCGCCGTCACGTGGACCTTCGTCTACATAGTGAATGCGGTAGCCAAGGCTCTCAACATAGTGGGGCGCGAAGGGATAATCGGAAAGGTTGGCAAACCTTTCTTCAGGCGTTCTCACCACCTCGGCAACTGTCCAAGTGGCGCGCCCTTGAAGGCTAAGGATAGCGACAACCGCAGTGGCAGCCACCACCACCAAGCCAAATAGAACTATTCTCAGCATCCAGTCGCCCCCCATCGGCCAGCCGCATTGCCTCCAGAATTATGCGCAGACCGCCACGAATGTGTCTACCGGCGGCGATGAACGGATGGGATGAGGAAAGTTGGTGCACCGGACCGGATGAAAGTGAGTACTGGGTCTTGGTGGCTCTTCGCAGCGGACGCCACTGATCCAGGATTTCATTTCGACTATCGAGTAATCTGCTCTCCAAACACGCCGAGGGTCCCATTCGCACGTGCGAGAAGGCCCCTGCCGCGCCGCTTGAACTGGGTCAAAATGGCCACAAGAGCCTCGATTTCCGACAACTATAACTTGGTGCATTAGCCTTCCCGCCAGTTTCCGCTAGGTCATCGGCCTGAGACCGTTTACGATCCATTAACGATTACGACCCGGGTGCAACAATCCGATGGTCGGACGTTTCGGGGAAGCCGGGGGGTGACCATGGGAAAGCTCGGGCACGTAGTGCGCGCTGCGTTTGTGGCGGTGTTGTTATTGGCGCCGGGTGCGGCGTTTGCACAAGCCAACTGGGACGGCAGCGACTCCATTGATTGGGACGATCTCAACAACTGGTTTGGCGGGACAACGCCTACGAACGGTCCCGACATCAATATCGATACTGTTGAAGCGAACCCGCCTTTTTCGCCGGTCATAGATTCTTCGACGACAAACACAAGCCTCTCCAGTTCGTTCTTGTATGTCGGGAAGTCGAATGGCAGCGACGCAGGGCTTATCATCTCCGACGGCGGTGTGCTCCAAACCTACCGCGGCCATGCGGGTTACAATGCCGGCAGCACCGGCACAATCTTGGTTACCGGAACCGGTTCGCAATGGGCGATGTCCAACGATCTCTATGTCGGTCGCGCCGGGAATGGTGAACTGACAATTTCTAATGGCGGGTTGGTCTCGAACGCTGGTGTTTCACAGGGATTGATTGGTTATTCCAGCACGGGGATCGGTACCGTCACAGTAACTGGCCCAGGCTCACAGTGGACATTGGGGCAGGTGTACGTGGGGTTCAGCGGCGCTGGCGATCTGACGGTTTCCGCGGGTGGCGTAGTCGACAGCGGAAATGGCTGGCTCGCCCGCGATACCGGCAGTTCGGGCACTGCACTAATCACTGGCACGGACTCGCAGTGGTCGATCCTAGGCGATGTGCTCGCGGGGTATAATGGAACCGGTGAGCTGACAGTTGCTGATGGCGGCGAAGTGGACAGTGGATATGGCTATTTGGGTTACAACGCCACTGGCTATGGCACCGCGACCGTCACGGGCACTGGCTCTTTGTGGGCTATGCTTTACGATTTGAGTGTCGGCCGAAGTGGAACCGGTGATCTAACCATCGAGGATGGTGGCACGGTAGGTAGCCGGTACGGTTATGTTGGCAATCTGGCTGGTAGCTCTGGCACCGCGCACATCACAGGTACTGACTCGCTCTGGTCCATGTCCAACAATTTTTATGTGGGGTATCGAGGAGTCGGAGAAGTCACGATCACAGACGGCGGCGTGGTCAACAATTCTACTGGCGTTTTGGGCTATTTCGACACCGCATCGGGGACCGTCGTTGTTAGCGGTGCAAATTCTCGATGGGACATGTTCAACCCATTGTATGTGGGTTATGAGGGCATCGGCGATTTGACCGTTTCTGACGGTGGATACGTCAGTAGCCAACATGGATACATTGGCCGTTATGCCGGTAGCGACGGCACCACGTTGATTACTGGCGCGGGTTCCGAGTGGTCGACGTCAAGTTTCTTCGTCGGTTATGAAGGCACAGGCGAACTGACAGTTTCCGATGGCGGATTTGTCAGCAGCAACGATGGCTATCTTGGTTCTGATGTTGGTGGTTCGGGCACGGCTACCGTCACCGGCGCGGGCTCGCAATGGTCCATAACGAATGGTCTTGATGTTGGGTCTGAAGGAATCGGCGAACTAACCATCGCAGATGGCGGCGTGGTCAATGCGAGCTTTGGCAATCTCGCTCAAAAGACTGGCAGTTCCGGCACGGTCATGGTCACTGGCGCCGGTTCACAATGGGTGATGGCAGGCGATCTCAACGCAGGGATTCTGGGAGCCGGAGAACTAACTATTGCTGACGGCGGCATGGTCAGTGGCGGGAATGCTAGCCTCGGCTTAAATCCTGGCAGCTCGGGTACGGCACTCGTCACCGGTGCGGACTCGCTTTGGGACTTGTCAGGAAATCTGGTTGTTGGCCAATCGGGAACCGGGGAAGTGATCATAGAGGACGGTGGCGCGGTCAACAGCGGGTTCAGTCTTATTGGCTCTGGCTTTGATGGTTCCGGCGCAGTGACAATTTCCGGCGCGGGCTCGCAATGGTCGGCGTCAGATTTGTTCTTAGGTAATGGTGAAGAAGGGGTGCTGACCGTTGTCGATGGCGGCACGGTGATTCTGGATAGCGGCTCTGGGACGATCTATATTGCGGTTCAGGACATAGGAATCCTGAACATTGGTGCGCCCTCGGTGGATGCCGCGGTTGCGCCCGGCGTCGTGGATGCAGGGTTACTGAATTTCGGCGGCGGCACCGGCATTTTGGCCTTCAATCACACGGACGAAACGGGCACGTATTTCTTTGCGCCAGACCTTGCGACTAGTTTCGGCGGCACCACCTCCGCCATTGACCACTACGCGGGCTATACCAGCCTCACCGGCGACGGCGGCGCCTTCGCGGGTACCACAACTGTTTATGGCGGCACCTTGGCGGTCGAGAATATGCTCGGCGGCGATGTAGGCGTGATGGATGGTGGCACGCTCGGTGGCAGCGGCACACTCTCCGGCACGGTGAGTGTGGCCGATGGCGGCATTCTCGCGCCGGGCAGTTCCATCGGCACCTTGAATGTGGGCAGTGTCACGCAAAGCACGGGCTCAACCTACGCCGTGGAAGTGGACGATCTCGGCAACAGTGATCTCCTGAACGCCACCGGCACCTACACCATCGAGAGCGGCGTGACACTCGCCGTGACACCTGAGAACGGCACCGACGACGGCAGCACCTATGGCGCCTCTACCCAGTACACCATCGTCACCGCGGCGGGCGGGGTGACGGGCACCTTTGATACCATCACCGAGGACTTCTTCTTCCTCGAGGCGATGGCAAGCTATGACGCGAACAACGTCTACCTGACGCTCGATCAGGTCTTTGACTTTGTCGAGGCGGCGATGACGCCGAACCAAATGCAAACGGCGGCGGCGCTCGACAGCCTTGATGACGCTGACCCGCTGAAAGACGCGATGCTGATGATCCTCTCGGAGGAAGAAGCCCAGGACGCCTTCGACCAGCTCTCGGGCGAGGGGCACGCCTCGATGCGCGGGGCATTGGCCGAGAACGGCCGCTGGATCGTGCGCGCGACCGAGGACCGCCTCCATGCGCGGGGCATGAGCGGCGAAGAGACCGCCGCGCCGCAAAACCTCTTCTGGGCAACGGCGCACGGCAACTGGATGGATACGGATGGCAGCGCCGGGTCCCACGACTTCGGCAACGATCGTTACGGTATCGTCGCGGGCGTGGACCGATCGATGGGCGAGGGGCTCCGCCTCGGGCTTCTTGGCGGCTACACGCGCACACGCGCCTCTGCCGATACGCTCCGCACCGACACCGATGCGGACAGCTATACTGCGGGCCTTTATGGCGGGACGGAAGGCAGCCCCTTCGTGATCGACTTCGGCGCGCTTTACAGCTGGCATGGCATCGATGGCACGCGCCACATCACCAATCCGGTCAGCGAGACGCTGAATGCAGATTACGACGCGCGTTCGTGGGAGCTCTTCGGCGAGGCGGGCTACCGCTTCGGCGCGAACCGGGTGACGGCGGAACCTTTTGTGGGGGTCGCGCACCAGAACCTCGAGACCGACGCCTTCGCCGAAACCGGCGGCGTCGCGGCGCTCGGCGCGCCCTCGCAATCCATGAGCACCACCTTCGCCACCGTGGGCGTGCGACCGGTGATCGACCTTGCGCCGAACATTCAGGTGCGCGGCATGGCGGGCTGGCGCCGCGCCATGGGCGACACGGACACGGAGTTGACGCTCGGCTTTGCGGGCAGCGATCCCTTCACCGTCACCGGCGCGCCCATCGCCGAGAGCGCTTTCGTCAGCGAGTTCGGCTTTGACATGTTCGCCGCGGGCGGGGTCAGCATCGGCGCATCCTATGTGGGCCAATATGGTGATGGCGTCTCGTCGAACGGTTTCGACTTAAGGCTGCGCACCGAGTTCTGAGTACCATTAGTGGTTCGGGCGCTGAAACCTCCGATCAAGGAGCGGTTGGTTCAGTGATTAGACTTGGGGCAGGCGAAAATCCGAGGGCGGTGAAAACACCGCCACCGGATCATGGAGGTTCAAGGGGATGTATCAATTCATTCAAAATTTGTGGGGCGACGAGGTTTGCAAAGCCCATCATTTCATCTTTGCACTGATGATCGTCGGACTTTCGATGACCCTGACCTACACTGCCCGCGCCGATGACGTAGATTTCTATGTAGTTCCGCCCATTGGCGGGATTGACTATCAGAACTCCTACTTCAATATTTTGACACCAAACGGTCTTGTGGCCGGTGGCTCCACGACGAATCACATCGGGTCCGTCACTTATAACGAGGGGTTGATCTGGACTGCCGATGGCGGGGCGCAGTCGGTTGGAATCCTGAGTTTATTTACATCTGGCTCCGGATACTCGTCTATCTACTATTTGTCCGATGACGGCAATGTTGCTTTCGGCGTATCTTCGAATTCAGACGGTATCTATAACTGGACCGAGGCCTTTCGCTGGACCGAGGCAAGCGGAATGGAGGGCCTGGGGTTCCTTGCTCCAAATACCTATGGCTATGGATATAGTTATCCCTTCCTAATGTCGTTGGACGGCTCCGTTGTTGCCGGCCAATCTTCGAATTCAGACGGTATCTATAACTGGACCGAGGCCTTTCGCTGGACCGAGGCAAGCGGAATGGAGGGCCTGGGGTTCCTTGCTCCCTATACCATTGGCTATGGATATAGTTCTCCCTCCCTAATGTCGTTGGACGGCTCCGTTGTTGCCGGCCAATCTTCGAATTCAGACGGTATCAATGACTGGAACGAGGCCTTTCGCTGGACCGAGGCAAGCGGAATGGAGGGCCTGGGGTTCCTTGCTCCCTATACCATTGGCTATGGATATAGTTCTCCCTCCCTAATGTCGTTGGACGGCTCCGTCATTGTCGGCCAATCTTCGAATTCAGACGGTATCAATGACTGGGACGAGGCCTTTCGCTGGACCGAGGCAAACGGAATGGCGGGCCTGGGGTTCCTTGCTCCAACTACCTATGGCTATGGATATAGTTATCCCTCCCTAATGTCGTTGGACGGCTCCGTCATTGTCGGCCAATCTTCGAATTCAGACGGTATCAATGACTGGGACGAGGCCTTTCGCTGGACCGAGGCAAACGGAATGGCGGGCCTGGGGTTCCTTGCTCCAACTACCTATGGCTATGGATATAGTTATCCCTCCCTAATGTCGTTGGACGGCTCCGTCATTGTCGGCCAATCTTCGAATTCAGACGGTATCAATGACTGGGACGAGGCCTTTCGCTGGACCGAGGCAAATGGAATGGAGGGCCTGGGGTTCCTTGCTCCCTATACCTTTGGCTATGGATATAGTTATCCCTCCCTAATGTCGTTGGACGGCTCCGTCATTGTCGGTGATTCTTCGAATTCAGACGGTATCAATGACTGGAACGAGGCCTTTCGCTGGACCGAGGCAAGCGGAATGGAGGGCCTGGGGTTCCTTGCTCCCTTTACCTATGGCTATGGATATAGTTATCCCTCCCTAATGTCGTTGGACGGCTCCGTCATTGTCGGCGATTCTTCAAATTCAGACGGCATCATTGACTGGTATGAGCCCTTTCGCTGGACCGAAGACGCTGGCATGCAGACCATCGGCGAATGGATTGGCCCCGACGTTGATCTTACCGGATTGCGGTTTGTCTTTGTCGGGGACATGAGCGCTGACGGGAATGTTTTGGTAGGTCAGATTCAAATCGATGGTGGCGCATCCTATTCAGCCTTCTACGCGCGCAAAGGCGGTCTCATATCACCGGAAATTCTTGCCGCCTCGCTCTATTCCATGCTGCCGTTTGAGGCGGCGCAAGAAGCCGAAACCGCGGGACTGCTTTCCGGCATTGCCGATGTGGCGAGCCACAGCGATTGCGATCATGAAGTAAGCGCGCACCGTTTCTGCGTTTTCGGCTCGGCCTCCGCGGGCCAGGTGGACGACGACGCGCTGGGCACGGACAATCGCACAACCTGGACCGGTGGGGTTCAAACCGCGCTCAATTCCCATTGGCGCATCGGCATCGCGGGCACGCGGGCCGTCCGGCACGTGGACGGTCTCGCCTTTGGCACGCGTCACCGCAGCGTCACTGGCGGTCTAAATTTTTTCGTAAAACGAGAGCCGGACCAACGCGGCCTTGAACTCACAGCTTCAGCGCTACTGGCGCAAATTGATCTTGAAACCTCGCGCGGTTATCTGAATGGCAACGACCTTGAGCGCGCCACCAGCTCCACCGATGGTCAAGCGATGGGCGCTCTGGCGCGCGCGGGGTGGCGCTTTGGCGTCAGCCCCACGGCAAGCTTGATGCCCTTTGGTGAGGCAACGATTCTCCGCACCGAATTTGATGCCTTTGCCGAACAAGAGGGCCCTTTCCCCCTAAGCGCCGAGGCGCAGGATCGCACCTCCCTTCGGACGCGTCTGGGGGCGGAAGGCGCCATCGATATCAAATCGCATACCACCCTGTGGGCCTCGGGCGCCTGGGCGCACCGCAGCGAGAATACGACACTGGGTCTGAACGGAACCGTGCAGGACATCGGCGACTTCATGCTGCCTGGTGTCGCGGTGCCGGAAGATTGGGCCGAAGGAAGTCTGGGCCTGACCGCGACGCCGATGCCGTCTGTATCGTTCGGCGCCTCGGTCACTGGGCGGTCCGATGCCGTCGACATGCCAGAGGTCGAAGGCCGCTTTACAGTGTCGATTGGTTTCTAGCGATTTCGCCGGGATCGAAGCGAATGGCCATCAGAAGCACTCCCCGTGATCAGTAACACGGGGGGCTCAAAATACATGCCCCTCCCCTTTTCCCTTCAAATGGGTCTCCTTTGAGGCCCTTTGCGTCAGCAAAGGGCTTCCCAAGCCTTCGCCAGGGGCAGAGCGCCGGGTCAAGGCAGGCGGCATAGCCGCCAGCCGCGTCAGCGGCGGGGCCTTTACGCGCGCGATGCCCTTGGCCTTCCCTTTGAGCCAACTGATGAGCTGTGCGCTTAGATCGAATCGCCGGGTCCGGGGTTGAGCGCCGATGTAGTTTGTGGCTCCGACTCACCTGTTTGAGCGACACTAAATCCAGCTTCTGAACCGAATATTCTTCGGAAACCCCTTAGGGGTTTTTCGATTTGCTGCTTTCCCCTCGTTGACTCGCAAACAACGTCGCCGCACTCCTGTGCCAATTGATCAAAGTCCAAAGGAGATTGTTCCAACCCTATCCTAGAGGGGCTTTGCATGGTCACGAACGAGATCGATACAACTGCGGCACTGAGTGCCAACAACGAATGCCACCTACTCCTAAGCGGGCTCGATACCCTTTATGTCGGCTTCAACATCGATCCAGTGGGGGGCGCCCTTGATTTTGATGAGCTGGCTTTTCAGCAAGCTCTGAGGCAAGAGGATCGCGCTCTGGAGTACGAGACTTTGACGCTCGGCTCTATGGAGTTTCTTCTGCGCCCCTACGGGCGGAACCCATACAAATATATTCTCGCAAACGAAGACTTCGAGATCGCACTCACAGAGCGGATGCTGCCAAACTTTTACGTCCGCTTTCTCAGCAAGGCCCTTTGGCTTAAAGGGGCTGAAGCGCTCGAAGCAATCCTCAGGGATTGGTTCGCCTCTCTGAAGCTAAAATGTGTCCGGGAAGAAAGCGTTTCGCGCGCTGACTGGGCCTTCGACTATCACTTGGTTGATCCGTGCCTGTTGGCCGATCACTTTGTATCGCGGGCGGACAAGGACTCCACTTGGCGCAATGACGGCAAAGTGGAAACGCTTACCTTCGGCAAGGGCGACACGGTTGTTCGGGTCTATGACAAGATCGCCGAGATTGAACAGCAGAGCGACAAGAGTTGGTTCTATCAGATCTGGGGTCGCAACTCGGACGTATGGCGCATCGAAGTGCAGGTGCGTCGCGAGCGCCTCAAATCTGGGGGGATTAAGACCTTAAGGGATTTGGACGATCTTTCAGCTGATCTTCTCCGGGAAATCCTTGGTGGTCACACCACGATGCGCACACCATCCGACGATAGCAATCGCTCGCGCTGGCCTCTCTCCCCGCTTTGGCAAGACCTTTTAAGGGTCATTGAAGAACGACCCCAGACCGGTCTCGTGGCGTCATACGATCCGGCCACAGAGCTGGATTACCGTCTCGCGGTGGTGACCCGATCTGTCTACGGATACCTCAAGCAGGTTGGTGCGCTTCATGGCATCCGCACGAGGAAAGGGGCGGCGGTCACCTTTGACCAGCTTTTGGAGGCGTTAGCCGGATACGTGAAGCCCTTTCACAGCCCCGAGGATTGGGCCCTGGAGCTCGAAAGGCGAATCAAAGCTGTGGGGGCCGGGAAATGAGTCAAAACCGCACAGTTCAGCTCATTCCCGCCAATGATAACCAACCCAAACAAAGAAAAGAGTCTCGCACCGTACAGCAAGCATGGCCAAAAGAGCTTCCTATCACTTGTGCAGAGCTCGATCTCTTGGGAGTCTACCTGGGTGATATCATCCTGGAAGCAGCAAATGATAATACGCCTTAGGGCTGAACGCTCAGATTGGGCGGTGCGGTTGCCTCGAATCGAAACGCCTAAGGGGTATCCACGGTCAAAGCGGCAAAAACCCCTAAAGGGTACCGACCTGATCGCAATTTGAAGGAGTTCTAAGGCATGCGCGCAGTTATCTATGCCCGCGTCTCTACCATCAAGCAGGCCGAGCAAGACTTGTCGATCCCCGATCAGATAAACGCATGCGAGGCTTTCGCGACCTCGAAAGGTTGGACCATCGCAAAGCAGTTTGTCGATGCGGGCAAAAGCGCCACTACTGACAACCGGCCAGAGTTCCAGGCCATGATTGCCGAGGCCTGCTCACCCTCGAAACCTTTTGACGTTGTGCTGGTTCACAGCCAATCGCGCTTTGCCAGAAATACGTTAGACCTTCTTCTCTATGAGAAACGATTGAGTAAGACCGGCGTTGGGCTCGTCTCTATTACCCAAGATTTTGGCAATGACAGCAACGGACACCTTCTAAGGGGTGTGCTCGGCCTCATTGATGAGCACCAGAGCCACGAAACGTCAAAGCACGTCTCACGGACCATGATTGAAAACGCAAAAGCAGGATTCTGGAACGGCGCAAATCCACCACTTGGTTATCGCACCTATGTCGCCGAGGTTCGCGGAAAGAAAGAAAAGAAGCGCATCGAGATCGAACCGCAAGGCGCGGAACTCGTGCGCCTTATTTTCAAGCTCTATGTGTGCGGCAACGGCAAGTCCGGCCCCATGGGCATCAAGAAGATTACATCCTATTTAAACGAGCATGGGTACCGTAAGCCGAGCGGCAAGGACTTCGCCGTAAGCACCGTGGGCATGATCCTGCGGAATGCTGCCTATATCGGCCAGCACTACTTCAACAAGACGGATAGCCGGGCGAAGAAAGTGCGCCCGTGCGAGGAATGGGTACCCTTCGCGATGCCGCCCATTATCGATGAAGACACCTTCTATGCGGCTCAGGAACGCCTTAGCAAAGCAAGCCCTCGGAAGACCGCGCCGCGCATCACAAGCAGCAATGTGCTTCTGACCGGCGTCGCTCAGTGCAGCCATTGCGGTGGGTCGATGAAGATTCAAACCGGCAAGGGGGGCCAGTACCGCTACTACAAATGCCGCTCTTGCATGGATAAGGGCAAAGCCGCTTGCAAAGGCGTAACGATCCCCGAAGCGAAGCTGGATGAGATCGTTCTTGAAAGCCTCTGCGAGCATGTCATCACGCCAGAGCGCATGGGCGCGGCCATTGAGATGTTGATTGCGCGCTCGGAGATCAGAACCAAGGACCTGGCGGGGCGGCTAAAGGCGCTCTCGAAAGAAAAGCGTGAAGTCGAAAAGCAACTCAAGAACCTCTATGTCCTTGCGAGCGACGGCATCGAAATGGATGGCTCGCTTCGATCTCACCTCAAGGGCCTCCAGGACCGGCGAGAGCAACTGATCAAGCAGATATCAGGGTTGGAGAGGCAAAGGGATTTGCCGGTCCGCAAGCTCTCCAAAGAGCGCCGAGAGATCATTGCTCAGAAGATCAGGCAGCGCCTTTTGCATCCTGACGATCCCGGCTTTCGTAGGGCCTATCTCCGCCTGATGGTCACCCGCGTCGAGGTCAGCGATGAAGAGATCAAGATAACCGGCCCAAACGCGGCCCTCGCGGATGCCGCCATGGGCGAAGAACGCCCAGACGGTCCGGTTCTCAGTTTTGAACGAGAATGGTGCCCCCGGTCGGAATCGAACCGACACTCCCGCAAAGGAACGGGATTTTGAATCCCGCGCGTCTACCAGTTCCGCCACAGGGGCACTGAGGCGAAGGGGCCGCAAAGGCCCCGTTCAAGGCGCGCGATCATAGTCGCGGGAGGGCATGGGTCAAGCGCCGGATTGGCCCTTCCCCGCCACGCGCGCCGCCCCGTCTTGTCCGTGCCCCATTCCGCGCCCAGTCTGGCGCTGATAGACTAAACGCCCTGGCCCTGATAAGCGGCACCCCATGACTGACGCAGTACCCCCGCCCCCGCCCGAACGCACATCGGATCTACTGATCCGGCTGGCGACCTCCTCCGATACGCCAGAGATGACCGTGGGGGAGCTGCTCGACGCCCTTTCCGACCGTGCCTTTGGCGCGCTCTTGCTGGTACTGGCGATCCCGGTCTGCATTCCCTTCCTTTATGGCGTGCCGCAGGTCCTGAGCCTGCCCATGTTCCTGATTGCGTTTCAGATGGTCATCGGGCGGCACACCCTGTGGATGCCGGACCGGCTGCGCCGCCGCACCTTTGCGCGCGCCGACTTTGAAACCATGGCCCGGCGGGCCAAACGTTATCTTGGCTGGGGCGAGGCCCTAGCCCGGCCGCGATTCGCTTTCCTCACCGGCAACGGGCCAGAACGGGTCTTCGGCGTCTTCATGGTTATTTTCTGCATGTCAATTTTGACGCCCCTGCCGCTGACCAACACGACGCCAGGCATCGCGGTGGCGATCATGGCCATCGGCATGATCGAGCGGGACGGGCTTCTGGTCCTGCTTGGCACCATCCTGGGGACCGTTTGGGTTGCCATGCTGGTCTTTTTCGCGAGCACCCTTCTCGCCTGGCTGGCCCATCTGGAAAGCCTGATTTTTTGACAATTTCCCTGACAGAGGTGTGACAATGGTTCGCGCGGCGCATCTGTTTTTCACGGGCCAAACGCGCTAGGTTTTTGCCATGGGAACGATCAAAGCCTTTGTCGACCGCCAGCCCGCCCTTGCCGGGCATTTGCTCTACCTTCTCGCCGCGGGCGTAACGCTGGGCGGGGCGTGGTATCTGCAAATTTTCGGCGGGCTGTACCCTTGCGAGCTGTGCCTCGAACAGCGCGAACCCTGGTACGCGGGCGTGACCATCTCGCTGCTGGTGCTGGCACTGCCTTTTGTCCTGCCCATGATGCAGGAATGGCGCTGGCGCGGGCTGGTCCCCAACATGGGGCTCTTGCTCTGGGGCATGTACAAGGCCGCCGACCACATCGGCGTCGAACACGGCTGGTGGAGCGCAGGCTGCACCAGCATCGACACAAACGCCGGGCCGCAAACCATCGAAGAACTGATGAACGGCGCGGCGACCGACACGGCGGTCCCTTGCGATGCCATCCAGTGGGAATTTTTGGGAATAACGCTCGCGGGATATAACTTCGCCTTGCAGCTCGCGCTTTTTGTTGCGCTGGGCTGGCTCCTATCGAAAGCCCTGAAGGCCCGTTCAAATGACTGACGCGAGCGATACCGACGATAAACCGATCAAGCGGCCCATGCCCCTTCCCGGCGCGGGCAGCGAACGCCGCCGCCGCAATGCCATGGTGCGCGTGGATCACGCGGGCGAGTTTGGCGCGGTGCGCATCTATGAAGGCCAGCTTGCGGTTTTGCGCGGTCGGCCCGGAATGGATCAGACCGTCGCCGAGATTGAGCACATGGCCTCCCAGGAAGACACGCACCTGGAAACCTTTGACCGGCTGGTGAATGAGCGCGGCGTGCGCCCCACGGCGCTCGCGCCCTTCTGGCATGTGGCGGGCTTTGCGCTGGGCGCGGCAACGGCCCTGATGGGCCCCAAGGCCGCCATGGCCTGCACCGCTGCGGTCGAAACCGAAATCGACAATCACTATGCGGCGCAGCTCTGCGAGCTCGACGACAAGGACCCCGAGCTCAAAGGCTTTGTTGAAAAGTTCCGCGAAGAAGAGATCGAACATCGCGACCACGCGCTCGCCAGCGGCGCGGAAGAGGCAATCGCCTATCCGTTGCTGAGCCGCGCCATTCGCTTTGGCTGCCGCGCGGCCATTCACCTTTCTGAAAAAATCTGAACGGAGATCCGCCATGAGCGCCGACTACGAAGCCATCGAAGCGCGACGCCGGTCCGCTGGTGCGCCGGTTCCCGTGACAGACGCCATCAAGGCACAAGTCACCGCAACGCTCGCCTCTGCTTTCAATCAGGACCCGGTGATGAACTGGTTCGTGCGTCAGGATAAGCACCACGACGAAGTGCTCGCCAGCCTGATCGAACACATGCTGGGTCAATACATGGACAGCGGCTGGGCCATCGCCGCCGAGAATGGCAGCTGCGCAACGCTTTGGTCACGCCCCGGCGCGTCAGCCGCTGGCATGGGCATCATCGATCAGATCGCCATGCTGCCGCGCATCCTGCGCACCTGCACCTTGCGCCGCCTGCCGCGCGTTCTGAAGGTCATGAGCGCGCTTGACGAACACCATCCGCACGAACCTGACCATTTCTATCTTTTCATGATTGGTGTGCATGCGGATCATCAAGGCCAGGGGTTGGGGTCAACGATCCTGGCGAAAGCCCTTGAGACCGTGGATGCCGAAGGCATGCCTGCTTACCTGGAAAATTCCAATCCCAAGAACATGCCGCTCTATGAACGGCACGGTTTCAAGGTGATGAAGGAAATCAAGTTCGAGCCGGACGGCCCGCCGTTGTGGCCCATGTGGCGCGAAGCGCGCACGTAAGGCCTACGGCTCCAGCTCGCTATCCCAATAGAGATAATCCTGCCAGCTTTCGTGCAGATAGTTCGGCGGAAAGTGGCGCCCGTTGGCGTGCAGTTCCATCACTGTGGGCTGCTTGGGTGATTTGGCGGGGTGCATGCCGATCTCTTTCGGCAGTTTGGACCCCTTGCGCAAATTGCAGGGCGCACAAGCGGTGACGACATTGTCCCAGGTCGTCTTGCCACCGCGCGCGCGCGGGATGACATGATCAAAGGTCAGATCGCCATCATGCGTGCAGTACTGGCACTGGAACCGGTCGCGCAGAAACACGTTGAACCGCGTGAAGGCGGGATAACGAGCGGGCTTGATATAGGATTTGAGCGAAACCACCGACGGCAGCGGCATTTCGAACGACGGCGAGCGCACAACCGTGTCGTAATTGGAGACGATGTTCACACGGTCGAGGAAGACGGCCTTGATGGCGTCCTGCCAGCACCACACTGACAAGGGATAGTAACTCAAAGGCCGATAGTCGGCATTGAGGACCAGAGCCGGGCAGGCTTCCGGTCTTGCCGTCGCCGTATGCACCTTACGCGCTCCCTTCCGAGGCATTTAGCGCCCCGCAATACGACGTATACTATATACTGTGTTGCAGGATTATGAAGGGGCCAATTTGCCACTCAAGGCGTCGGCAATGAATTGCCCGCCGAGCTGCAATCCGTCGGGCCCGATCGAATGGGGAATGCCCCGGCTCACATGCCATTGGGTGGGCACGTCGATCGAGGACAGATCCTCCGCCGCCTTGAACATGGCCTGTACCGGGATCATGGGGTCCTGGTCCCCGTGGATCAGAAAAACCGGCGGGCGTGACGTCACCTCATCGGCATGTTCTACACCCACGAAGGCCCCTGAAAAGCCCAGGATCGCGGCGGGCGCCTTGGCGCGCCGAAGCCCCACATGCAGCGACATCATGGTGCCTTGGGAAAACCCGACGAGCGCCATTTGGGATTCGTCGAGGCCATAGTGCGCCAGTTGTTCGGTGATGAAACCGTCAAGATAAGGCGCAGCGCCCTGCACCTCTTGCCAGATTTCATCCGAGGGCGGACGCCAGCCCTCCCCCGGGTTCCGCATGCGGATGGGAAACCACTGATAGCCGCCCGGGTTCATCTCGCAGGGCTGTGGCGCATTGGGCGAAACGAATGCGGTATCGGGCAAGAGCTGCTGCCAATAGGGCGCAAGGCCGATGAGGTCATCACCGTTCGCGCCATAACCATGGCTGAGAATCACCAATGATTTCGCGGGGCCGCCGGAGGCGGGCTCGATGCGCGGGCCGGAAAGGGTATGGGTCATCTAAACATCCTTAGGTCAATTCGATTGCCCCAGGCCGCGACTGCGGCCCGGCGCCCCTGCGCCGCCCTCGCGGAGCCGCGCGCGATGCGCGCGCTGGCGTGAGCGAAAGGGAGACTCATGGATAGGTCTCGCTGTTTTTTGCTTTTTCCATCATGCGGAGATGACGCAAGTACGTCCAGAGTACCCTTGCGGCAACAGCGCGCCAGGGCGACCAGCGTTCGGCAATGACGGCGATTTCTTTCGTCGTGGGCCGCTCATTCAGCCCCGCCACCATCTGATAGGTGTTTTGAAGCGCGATGTCGCCGCTGGGGAAAACATCCGGGCGACCGAGCGAGAACATGAGATAGATCTCCGCTGTCCATTGCCCGATGCCCGGCACCTGGGTCAGATGCGCCATGGCGTCTTCATCGCTCATGCGCGGCAAGCGCTGAAACTCAAGATCCCCCGCAACAATGGCTTGGGCCAGTGCGCGCCCATAACGGACTTTGGGGGCCGACAGGCCGCACTTGCGCATGGTTGCATCGCGCTTGCGCAGAAAATTTTCCGGCGTCAGGGGATCGATGTTTTGCTCAACCCGGCCCCAGATCGCCGCCGCGCTCGCGACCGAGACCTGTTGACTGACAATGGAATGGAGCAGCGTTCCGAACCCGCCGGGGCGCAGCCGCGTGGGGATCGGCCCGTCAATCGCCTCGATCATGAAGGCCATGTGCTCGCAATTCGCCGCAAGGTGCGCGGCGGCGGCATCGACATGGGCGCGGGTACGAATGCGGGCGGGTCGGGTCATAAGGGATTGAACAGAAGGGCGCGCGCCGCCATTGTCAATCCGATGTTTGCGGAACCTCAGATCACGCGCTTTGCGCCCAGCCCCACCGGGCGGCTGCACCTGGGCCATGCCTATGCGGCACTGGTGGCGTTCGAGGCGGCGCGGGAAAGCGGCGGCCGGTTCCTACTGCGCATTGAGGATACGGACACGTCACGCGCGCGGGCGGAGTTTGAGCAAGCGATCACGCACGACCTGAAGTGGCTGGGGCTCACCTGGGAAGAACCTGTGATGCGCCAGTCGGAACGGGGCGCGGCTTATGTGGCAGCGATTGAAGCGCTGCGCGCGCGCGAGCTTGTCTATCCCTGCTTTTGCACACGGAAAGAAATCGAAGCCGAGTTCCGCGCCAGTGTGTCTGCCCCTCATGGGCCAGACGGCCCGCTTTATCCCGGCACGTGCAAGCATCTTGACCCGCAAGAAACGTTGGAACGCATCACCAATGGAGAGGCGCATGCCCTGCGCCTTCACACCGACCGCGCGATTGCGGCGGCGGGCGGCGCGCTGACGTTTCAGGAATATGGCGCGGGACCCAATGGCGAGACCGGCACCATCACCGCCATGCCGGATGTGTTCGGCGATTTCGTTCTGGCACGGAAAGACGCGCTCGCGAGCTATCACCTGGCCGTTGTCGTGGATGACGCCGCGCAAGAGATCTCGCTTGTGACACGCGGCAGCGATCTGTTCCCCGCAACCCATGTGCACCGATTGCTGCAAGCACTTCTCGACCTGCCCACACCTGCCTATCTGCATCACGAGCTCATTTGCGACGAGACGGGCAAGCGCCTCGCCAAGCGCCACGACGCCTTGTCACTTCAACATTTGAGGGAGATGGGCGAAACGCCGGAAAGCATCCGCGCCATGTTGCCATTTGTGCAGATCGGCCCGAAAACCGGAAAGGAATCGCAATGTTGAAATCCCTGATGGTCACGTTCGTCGCGCTGGCGTTTCTTGTATCATGCAGTGCTGCGCCACAAGATGATGATGAAGCGCTCAGCCCGGGGCAGAACTTCGCATTTCATGTGGATCCCTGGATTTCACTGCATCACTTTTCCTTTCACTTGGCGCGTGAAAATGCAGTGGGCGTCAGGTTGCGGGGGCGCGTTCCGATTCTGCCCGAGGATCGCGCGGCCCTGGGCCCCGAATTCGAGGCGGCGCTGGAACAGGTCTACGCCGCCTATGCGCCTTACATCGACAGCTCCTTGTTGTTCGACGATGAAACGCGGCGCATCGCCGAACAATTGATCGATGGGCCGGATGCGTTGGAGGATCAGGCAATCCACGATGCGCTTGCGGCCCTGATGCCGCTCTATCGCGAAACCATTTGGCCCCGGCACAAGGCGGCGGCCGAAGCGCTGCGCGACCGTTTGCTGGCGCAGCTTGAGGTCCATGAAACCACATTGGCGGACCGGCTCGCGCATTTTCTGGAAGGGGACTGGCCCGCCGAGCCCATACGCGTCGATATCGTGCCCTATACGCTGCGTGAAGGGGCTTATACGTACGACCCGCCCCCGCACATAACATTGAGCGCCTATGATGCGGAGACAAGTGGCGAGCTGGCGTTTGAGATGCTGTTTCATGAGGCGACCCACACCGCCCGCCTCGGGGGCAACCTTGCCCCGGCGATGGACAACGCCTTGCAGGCCGCGGAGCTTGAGAACAGACGCGCCTGGCACTATGCGCTGTTCTTCATTTCCGGGCAGATCACCACAGAGGTGCTGGACGACCCCGACTACCAGATGTTCGCGCATGCCACAGGGCTTGCCGCGCGCCCGTCAGCCGCGCCGTTCTATGACGCTTTCGCCGCGAACTGGAACACTTCGGCCGGATTGGAAGATTTTCTGACGCGGTCGATGAGTGATGCCGCAATTACACTGCGGACTGCGACCGAGGATTAGGCTAGGCAAACAAACTCGCCTCATACGCGTCACCCTCCGGCCTAGGTCCGGAGGGTCCAGCCGCCGCTCACGCAGGCGGTGTTTCCTGGATGCCCCACTCACGCCGGGGCACGACGAATTGGATCACCAGTCGTTGAGACCGACGAAGCGGCGAAAGCCGGCCGCGTCCGCCCAGGCATCCCATTCCTGGCGCAGGCGCGTTGTCGTCGTGGGTGATCCAAGCCCTTGGCCGACGCCGAGCATATGGAGCTCGTCACAGCCGCGGAACATACGGTCCGGTTCAGGCAAATGGGCATTGGGGTCTTGCAGGCGCACGTAATCGCTGTCTTCCAGCCCGTCGGTGGCCAGCACCACAATCACCTCAAAATCGCGGCAATCCACCAGCTGGGACGTGTTGTCGAGAAAACCGATGATGTTGGTATAGGCCTGGCTTTCGACGCGGCCTTCGCGCACGAGCTGCGGCACCCCGGCGACGATGCCGTGGACAAGCGTCGCCACATCTTCGGGCCGATTGCGGGCCGAGATGGTGCGATCCACCCGCAACACATTCTGCGAGGACTGATAGACACCAAAAGTGCGCAGAATAACTTCCGACCGCGGCGGCAGGTTTTCGATCATGGGCCGAATGCGGTCCGCCACCTTGCGGGCAAAGGCATCGTTCGAGACGAGCACATTCGATTGCGAAAGGTCGATGCCCACCACGAACTGCACGGGGTCGCCATAGTCGACGTCCTCACCCGCGCCGGTTTCGTGCCGCACTTCGTTGATCATGGTGTAGCCGACATAGACGCCGCCACCGGCCAGCACCAAAAACAACAGCATTGTAAAGAGACGCCCCATGATGCCTTACCCCTTAGGCTGCGCGGCCACGACCACGGAGACGGTCAACAAAGCCGGCCGACCCATTGGGATCATTGGCGGCGACGAACCCACGCGGGCGATCTTGGCCTGCAAACTCTGGTTCCACTTCTTCTTCCCGGTCCGGCCAACCGCTGACGTGCTTGACGGCAGCATCCAGCGCCGCGCGCAGGCTTTCGGCGCGCGCATCGTCGTTGCCGCTGCCATTGCGACCAAACAACCGATAGCGTGAGCCGTCTTCAATGCCTTCCAAGTATGCCGCGGCGAACATGTTCAGGAACTGAGTCGCCGCCGATTTGGGGTGACGGGCATATTCACGAGCCCGTTCGGCGCGCAACAGACGCATGTTCAGGTCCGAGTGGCTGCGGTCGCGCGCATCGCGAGAATGATCGCTTTGCGCCCGCTCATCATGCGTCCCGCCGGTGAAAGAGGTGAACGCCGTCAAAGAATAGTGCAGCGACAAGGCGCCCACGCTTGAGACGAAGAAAAAGATGAGGCCAAAGGAGGCAAAGAACAGAACCGTCTTCGCGGTTTGATAGCCATCGGCCGTCAGACCAAAGGGCACGGGCGCAACTTCTTCAGCGGCAACGGTTTGATCCGCCGAGGTATCCGCTTCCAGACCCAGGGCCGCCAGCTCTTCTTCGGCGCTCAGGGTTTCGCCGGTCAGTTCCACACCAAAGAAGGTGGAGCCGATGGGCAAGGAGGTCGAGGTGTTCAGGAACCCAATCCCCACCAGCATAGTCAGCACCATGGCCGCCAAGACGCCGATATAGACACCGCGGCCCACTTTGCCGATGTGAGAGATGAAGTAGTGCAGCGCCAAGACGGCAAAAACCACTTGCAGGGACTTGAAGGTCACCGAGCTTTGCAGGCTTGCCGGCACTTCAAAGAATTCGTTGGAAAAATTGCGGGACCAGATCTCTTCCAGGATCGTGTAATCCACAAAGACCGCCATGGTGGTGATGGCGAGACCCGCCAGGAAAACGAGGCCAAATGCCACGATCCGCATGGGGTCCTTTTGACGGGCATGCAGTTCGGCAAGCTTCACCGCAATGGTGCGGCGCGCGCCGGCAAGCTCGGCGCGATAAATTTCAGCCTGGGTTTTGAGAAAGTCAGCCGACACCTTGCGCCCGTTGCGGCCCATGGAATAGCCGAGCTGCTGCGTGCGCTGAACAACGGTCGTGCCGCCACGGTGGGGACGATAAAATTCCTCCACCGGATCGGCATAGGTTTGTGACTTATTGCGACCAGAAAACCCAAACATATCTGTGCCCTCAGTTCTGGGAGCGCCAGGGGGCATTTACCCGCCCCCGCGGCTGATTGGGCATCTTCCATGTTCGGAAAAACGCGCCCCGTGCCTTCGCTCCATTTGGAGCCCCGCCAGTGAACCGGACCTGAACAGGTCATTGGTCCCTTGGTTAATCAGTAGGCCCACGAAATGTGGCGGACCCATGGCCACCTTTAGCCAATGTTGCGGCAAAGCCGCTGATTCCTTGGCCAATATTGCGCCCCGAATCGGGCGCGCGCTATCAAATCGGACGGCATGGTTTGCATGCGGAGGATTAAGAAGGTGCGTCAGAATGTGACAATCGTCACAAGCGGCGTGTCAGGCCGATTCGGCTTCAGCCTCGCGTTCCACGAGGTGGACGATGTCGAGCAGGATGTCGGCGATCTTGTAGTCGCGCGGGGTATAGATGGCGCGGAGGCCCGATTGTTTCAGCCTTCCGGCGTCCCCGTCGGGAACAATGCCGCCAAGCACCACCGGGATGTGCGTCAGCCCTTCGTCGCGCAGACGGTGCATCACCTCTTCTGCCAAAGCCACGTGGCTGCCCGACAGCACCGAAAGCCCAACGCAGTGAACGTGTCCGCGCTTCGCCGCTTCGACAATGGCCTCGGGCGTTTGGCGGATGCCGTCATAGGATACGTGAATGCCGCCCTCGGTCGCCCAGACGGCGATCTGTTCTGCGCCGTTGGAATGCCCATCAAGCCCAGGCTTTGCGACGAGCAGTTTGATCGGCTGGCCGAGAATCTTTTCAACGCGGGCAACCTCTTTCCGCACCTGATCGAGCGCCACGGCGGGCATGGCGGGCCGTGCCACGGTGCCAGTGGGGGCGCGAAACTCGCCAAAGATGCCGCGCAGCGTGTCGCCCCACTCCCCTGTGGTGACGCCCGCCTTTGCAGCTTGGATGGAGGCCGGCATGATGTTGCCGCCTTCCTTCGCGACGCGTTCAAGTTCGGCAAGCGCTTTGCGCACATCATCCGTATTACGATTGCGCCGCCATTCGTTCAGCCGTTCGATCTGCCGCTTTTCGGCGTCTTCATCGACCGTCTGGATGGAGCCCTCGCCCGTTGAGAGCATGGAGGGCTCGCTCTCCTCATATATATTGACGCCCACGACCTTTTGCTCGCCCGACTGGATGGCGGCAAGGCGCGCGGTGTTCGATGCCACCAGCGCTTCTTTCATGTAGCCGGTTTCCACCGCCTTGGTGACGCCGCCCATTTCTTCGAGCTTCGCGAGTTCTTCTTTCGCCTCGCGCTTGAGTTCTTCAACGCGCGCTTCGACCACGGGCGAGCCGTTGAACAAATCGGCGTATTCGAGAAGGTCGGTCTCAAACGCAAGGATCTGTTGCGCGCGCAAGGACCATTGCTGATCCCAGGGGCGCGGCAAGCCGAGCGCCTCGTTCCACGCGGGCAGTTGAATGGCGCGGGCGCGCGAGTCCTTGGACAAGGTCACGGCCAGCATTTCCAGCAAGATACGATAGACGTTGTTTTCCGGCTGCTGCTCAGTGAGCCCCAATGAGTTCACCTGCATGCCATAGCGAAAGCGCCGCATCTTGGGATCGGTCACGCCATAGCGCGTTTCACAGATCTCGTCCCATAGCTCCGTAAACGCGCGCATCTTGCACATCTCGGTCACGAAACGGACGCCCGCGTTCACGAAAAAGCTGATGCGTCCCACAACGTGGGCAAGGTCATCGGCATTCACATCGTCATGGGCTTTCAGCGTGTCGAGCACGGTGATCGCGGTGGCGAGCGCGAAGCTTAGCTCCTGCACCGGCGTCGCCCCCGCTTCCTGCAGGTGGTAGCTACACACGTTCACTGGATTGAATTTTGGCAACTCGTGGCTGCAAAAGGCGATCATGTCGGCGGTGAGCCGCAGCGAGGGGGCCGGCGGGAAAATATATGTCCCGCGCGACAGATATTCCTTGATGATGTCGTTCTGCGTCGTGCCGCGCAGGGCCTTGCGGTCCGCGCCCTGTTCGTCCGCCACGGCAATGTAAAGTGCGAGCAGCCAGGGCGCCGTGCCGTTGATGGTCATCGAGGTGTTCATCTCGGACAGCGGCAACTCATGAAACAGCGTGCGCATGTCGCCCAGGTGCCCGATGGGCACGCCCACTTTGCCTACCTCGCCGCGCGCCAGCACATCATCGGCGTCATAGCCCGTCTGCGTCGGCAGGTCGAAAGCGACCGACAGCCCTGTCTGGCCCTTTGCCAGATTGCCCCGGTAAAGCGCATTCGACGCGGCGGCATCGGTGTGCCCCGCATACGTCCTGAAGATCCAGGGCTTGTCCTTTTGTCCCGTCATCGCGGCCTCGTTCCCAGCAATTAGCGCTTATTGTGCACCTGCGAAGAGATCGCGCAAGCCGGGATCGAGCTTCCGTCTAGCTTCCGTAGAGGGAGCGGACGTCCTCGGCAAAGGCGATACGGGATTTTTCCCACATGTAGAACATGTGCCCGCCCTCATAAGCTTTGAAGTCGATGGCCGCCGCCGTGGGGCTCGATTGCGCGAGCTGTTCCACGAAGTATTTGGAATCAAGATAGGGCGTGACGAGATCATAGAGCCCGTGCACCACCAGCACCTTCATGGCGGGGTTCATGCTGAGCCCCACGGCCACATCTTCCGAGGCGCCAGGCGGGGTGGGATCGCCATCCGCTTTGTTCGCCCACTGCCACTTGCGGTTCACATCCATGCTGAGGAGTTTGTATTGCTGCTCCACATCGACGCCGAGATTTTCGCGCAAGTGCGCATTCGTTCCCGCCACGTAAAGCCGGTCGAGCCCCCCGAGCGTCGGATCGACACCCGCAAAAGAGTCGGATGCGGGTAGCGGATCATCGACCGCATAGGACGCATCATAAAGCCCGAGCACTTTGCCTTCGTCGCGCAAGAGCTCGCGCACAAAGGTCATGATAGACGGGCGCCCGTCGTGACGGTCGAGAATTTCGGGCGAAAGGCCCGTCCATTCCGAAAGCATTGCCACCTGCTTTTTCCGATCCGCCGCCGAGAGGCGCGCGCCCATCGCGAAAGAGGTGAGAAAATCGCCAAGGGCATATGACTCCGCGCGTTTCAGGAACGTTGAAAGCGCCTCGCGCGCGACCGCGCGTTCCGACCGCCCGTGATGTCGCGCGGCGGCGGCATAGGTGGGAAGGCGAATGGCCGCGGCTTCCGTATTAAAGCGCGAGGCAAACAAATGATCCCATTCGAGCACCGGCGAGATCAGGATGGCGCCGCTGAGCCCCACGCCTTTTTCCTGCAGCATGCGCGCGAGCCGCGCACTACGATAACCGCCATAGCTTTCGCCCGCGATGTAGATGGGCGAACGCCAACGGCCATGCTTTGACAAAAAGGCGGAGATGAACTCGCAAAGGGAGTCGAGGTCCTTTGCGACGTCCCAATAGTACGTTTCGTCATCCGGAGATTGCTTTTCATCCTCGCCCTTCAGGGTACGGCTTAGCCCGGTGCCGATAGGATCGATGAACACAAGGTCGGTGAAGGGCAGCCAGCTCTCTTTGTTCTGAACCAACTTCGTGGGCGCCGGCGGCAGGGTGCCATCCTTGTTGGTTTCCACCCGCACGGGCCCCACCGCGCCCACGTGCAGATAGGCGGATGCCGCGCCCGGGCCGCCATTAAAGACAAAGGTCAGCGGCCGTCCCGCCGCCGCCTTGTTGCCCAGGCGATAATAGGTGTGGAACATCTCCGCCGATTTCTTGTCGGCCTTGAACAGGGCCTGCCACCCGGCGGTCGCTTGATAGGCAAAGCGCTGCTTGCCAATCGTGAGCGCCCCCTTGCTGTCATAGGACTTGGGCGTCTCGGCGGGCTGTTGGTCGTCCTTGTCGGTCATGGTGGGGTCCTCATCTTGGCGGGCGTTGCAGGCCCGAGAATGTGGCCTATGTCGCGGCTCAAGACAAAGGCGAATTGACCCCTCCTTGACTTCGCCCCTTTCCACTCCTACATCACGCCTCTCGGGTGAAGGGCCCCGGCCGCTCGCGGGCCGCAAGGCTTTGGTGAAGTCCCTTCAAATCCAATCGCATCGATCTCTACGCAAGAAGACGCATGAGGACCGATGGCAATGCGCGAGCCCCATCAGCAGACCCCATGCGCTAGCTGCGTAAGGATACGACATGCACTCTCTTGAAGAATTGAAGGCGCAGGCCAAACGCCTGCGCGGCACGCTTAATACTCAAGGCAAGCCGGTCAGCCACAGCGACGCGCTGGAACTGGTCGCCAAGCAATTGGGCTATCGCGACTGGAACACGCTTCACGCCAGCATTGGCAACCGGCCTGCCCCGCCTCCCGTGGCGCTGGGGGACCGGGTGCGCGGCACCTACTTGGGCCAGGCCTTCGATGGCGATGTCATCGGCGTGCAGTCCCTTTCCGGTGGGCGCCTTCGCGTGACGCTGGAATTCGATGACCCGGTGGACGTGGTGAAGTTCGAAAGCTTTTCCGCATTCCGCCGCCGTGTTTCAGCGACGGTGAACAGCGACGGCCGCACAACGGAAAAAACCTCCGACGGCGCGCCGCAGCTGGAACTGAAGGTGGTGAAGGGATGAGCAAGATCGAAACGAACAAGGCGCTGGTCAAACGCCTGCTTGATGAGATCTGGGGGCGCGAGGACTTTTCCCATGTGGAAGAGTTCATCGCGTTTCCCTACACGCTCTTCAACGACCCCAATGACCCGTGGGACGGACAAAGCCTCGACCGTGATGGTTTTGTGGAGAGGGTGCGCAAAAGCCGCGCGCCCTTTCCCGACCAAAAGTTCACAGTGGTCCATTGGGTGACCGATGAGACCCAGGTCGCCATCGCCTGGACCTGGGACGCGACCCACAAGGGCGACATCCCCGGCTTTCCGGCCACGGGCAAAACTCTCGCCATGTCCGGCATGACAGTCTATCCCGTCATTGATGGAAAGATCACCGGGCACTGGCAGGTGGCGGACCGGCTGACCATTGGTCAGCAGCTCATGGCGAACAAAGCCTGAGAAACAAGCGCGGGGCGGCGGCGATTGCGCTGTCGCCTCTCACGCCGTAGCCTGCCCCCGAACTGAACCCCGGGGACCCGCCATGCGTATTCTGACTATCACTCTCAGCTTTCTTCTCACGCTAACCCTTGCTGCCTGCGGCAATGAAGGGGCGTCCGGCGATGACACCGCCAACACGGAAACCGCTGCGGTCGATGTGCCCGATACACCTGATGCACCCGATGCGATGATGGACATCGACATGCCGGAGGTGCCGGTGGATGAGATGGCATCGGCGGAAGATGCTATGGACGAAGACCCGCGTGCGGCCTGGCAGCGCGATATGGTGGACTATGGCAACGCGGCCTATGCGACGCGCGAGCGCGCGATCCTGAAAATCGATGATGCGGTCTATCTGGATGAGGGCCAAACCGCCTGGCTGGTGCGGCACGAGGATGAACGCACTCACTTCCTTTGGACGCTGGACGAGCCCGACGACTTTGTCTTGTCCATTTCCTACACCGGCGATACGGCGCCCATGATCGTCCGGGGGCAGACGGATGCGGATGACCTGATCCGTCAGGCCATGAGCGACATGGATGTGGACCTGCCGGGTCTGGGCCTTGAATACGATATGCTGCGCTATCACGAAGATCACGACTCTTATGCGATCGAGGACGGCGTGCAGCTGACCGCCTATCCCGCACAGCTCGAACCCGGTAAGACCGGCCTGCGGGCGACCGTCTTCAATGACAACAACCCCGCCGCTGCCGATTTCGAGGGCTTGCGGTTTTACGACTACAATCCGGACATGGTCATCGAGGCGAGCTTCACGCCGCTTGATGAATTCGTGCCCACGGTCTTTCAAACCTCGCGCGGCTGGTACAAAGAATTCCATCACGTGGGCGATGCGACATTCTCAGTGGACGGACAATCCTTCACCATGCCCATGTACGGCTTCGTCACCGACCCGGAGGAGGTCGAAGATATTTCCGCATTCTTCACCGATGCGAATGCGGGCACGGAAACCTATGGCGTGGGGCGCTACATCGACGTGGAGCTGGAAGCCGGCAGCTTTCCGCCCGCCACCGTCACGCTCGACTTCAACTACGCCTATAATCCCAATTGCGCCCGCTCGAGCTATTACAATTGCCCGGTGGCGGAATACGATATTCCAGTGGCGATTCGGGCCGGGGAGATGGTTCCAGAAGGCCACTGAGCGCCCTCAGGGGGTAATAAAATCAGGCACTTGCTGCATTGCAGCAGAAATTCCTTGCGCCGCAGCAGGCTTTTTTGAAACAATCGACGCCCAACCCCTATCCGCCTGACGCGGTAAGGGGCGGGAAGACGAGGCCGTCTTAGGATCAAGGGAACGAATTGATGTCGGTAGCCGAAGCGCCCTCCGCGGGCGAGCCCGAAGTGAAGGACCTGTACGAGCTGGGGGAAATCCCCCCTCTCGGCCATGTGCCCAAGAACATGTACGCTTGGTCGATCCGCAAGGACCGCCACGGCGCCCCCGAAACCTCCATGCAGGTCGAAGTGCTGCCCACCTGGCAGATCGACAGCCACGAAGTGCTGGTGCTCGTGATGGCGGCGGGCGTGAACTACAACGGTGTCTGGGCCGCGCTGGGCGAGCCGATCTCCGTGCTCGACGCGCACAAGAACCCGTTTCACATCGCGGGCTCTGACGCTTCCGGCATTGTCTGGGCCGTGGGCTCGAAAGTGAAGAACTGGAAAGTGGGCGACGAGGTCGTGATCCACTGTAACCAGGACGATGGGGATGATGAGGAATGCAACGGCGGCGACCCGATGTTTTCCCCCACCCAGCGCATCTGGGGCTATGAGACCCCGGACGGCAGCTTCGCCCAATTCACCCGCGTGCAGGCGCAGCAGTTGATGCCGCGGCCCAAGCATCTGACCTGGGAAGAAAGCGCTTGCTACACGCTGACGCTCGCCACCGCCTACCGCATGCTGTTTGGCCATCGCCCGCATGTGCTCAAGCCCGGCTGGAACGTGCTCGTTTGGGGCGCGTCCGGGGGTTTGGGCAGTTTTGCGACGCAGCTTTGTGCTGTTTCGGGCGCCAACGCCATCGGCGTGATTTCGGACGAAAGCAAACGCGACTTCGTGATCGAAATGGGCGCGAAAGCGGTGATCAATCGCAAGGACTTTAACTGCTGGGGTCAACTTCCCCCGGTCAACGGCGATGAATTCAACGACTACATGAAAGAGTGCCGCAAATTCGGTAAGGCGATCTGGGACATCACGGGCAAGGGCAACGATGTTGACCTGGTCTTTGAACATCCTGGCGAGGCGACTTTTCCGGTCTCCGTCCTCGTCTGCAAACGCGGCGGCATGGTGGTGATCTGCGCCGGGACCACCGGCTATAACCTGACCATGGACGCGCGCTTCCTCTGGATGCGGCAAAAGCGGGTGCAGGGGTCCCACTTTGCAAACCTGAAACAGGCGGCGCAGGCGAACCGGCTGGTCATCGACCGGCGCATCGACCCCTGCATGTCGGAGGTCTTTTCCTGGGCCGAGATCCCCAAGGCGCATACCAAGATGTGGAAGAACGAGCACCTGCCCGGCAATATGGCGGTTCTTGTCAGCGCGCCGCGCACGGGGCTCCGCACCTTCGAAGATGCGCAGGAGCTATCGGCCGCGGGCCAACGCCCCCTCAACCCGGGCGCTGCGGCCTAAGGGAGCCGGGCGGACGAATTGGTGCCGCTTTTGCGGGCGGCGTGGCGTCTTGACGGCCTCTTGTCTTGACGCGCGCCCGCCGCCACCATAGGCGTGACCTTTCCGTTTTCACCCGAGTGGAGACCACCCCATGTTTTTCCGGCTTTTTGGACTCATTTTCGCTGGCTTGCTTTTGAGCTCGTGCGCGGGCGCCGACCTGCCCGGCTTTGCCGATTCAGCGGTCACCGCCACAACCGGCGTCAATCCGCAGGAACAGCTCGAGCGGCGCATGGACCCTGACCGCCGCGCGCGGGAGCTGGAAGCCCAGCAGAACGAGATCGGTGTGCGCGAGGAAGTCACCGCCGCCGATACGGACACGCGGTCACTCGCCAGCCTGATCCATCTTTATTCCAACTGGTCGGTGCTGCTGGTCGCTGGGGACTATCGCACCAGTGTCGGCACGCCGACGGATGCCTTTGACAACGCGCGCCGCACCATGGCGCAGAACCTTCAGAACCTGGGGTTCGATGCCGCGAACATGGCGCAGCTGTCAGTGCGCCCCGGACGCTACGGTGACCCACGGGTGCACGATGCCTCTTATGAGTCGATCTACAGCGACCTGCGCGCCCAGCGACAAACCGCGGTGGACGGGTGCATGGTCTACATCACCTCGCACGGGACCCCGCAAGGTCTTTCCATCGGTGAGACAGGCATCCTTGCGCCGGATCAGCTCAATGAAATTCTTGAAAACAACTGCCTGACCTCGCCCACCATCGTGATCGTGTCGGCATGTTATTCGGGCACCTTTGCAGCCGGCGATATGGCCCAGCCCAATCGCATCATCATGACCGCCGCGCGGTCAGACCGGGCGAGCTTTGGCTGTGGCGAAGGCGACCGTTACCCCTATTTCGACGCCTGCCTATTCCAAAATTTCCCGCAATCGTCCGATTGGGTCGACTTTGCGCGGAACGTTCGCGGCTGTGTGCAATCACGTGAACAGGCCGAGGGCCTGTCCCCGCCGTCGTCACCGCAAGTCTTCATTGGCGAAGAGATGCGTGACATCGCGCAAAGCCCCTTCATTGCCGGCAACTTCGGCTCATCATCAGGGTTCTAAATTGCATGAGTGCTTTCGAGTTTTCCTTTGACCTGGTCCTCACCGCCAATCAAACCATCGCCGCAGGCGACACCTTGCTGGCCGAAGCGCGGCAGTCGGTTCGCAAACGGGCAATGGCTGCAAAAGCCCCGCACCTGGTTCAACACACCACCCACGGCCTTGCCTGGCTTGCGACCTATATCGAGGCGCTGCGCCAACTCGGCGGGTGGGCCGAGCGGCTGACGGCGGAAGGGAAACTTGGTGCCACCGAAGAGTTGATTCTCGCGGCGGGGTTTGCCGAATACGTGAATCAGATCATCGGCGGCATTCCCATGAGCCAGGGCGAATTTGTGCGCCCGGCGGAACTGGGCTTCAGCCGCGAGGCGCTCAATGCCTATATCGGCGCGGCGGCGCCATTTCTCAGCCTGCCTTACGACAAGCTGCGGCACGCGCTGGGCGCGGCGCTGATCAAACAGCACGCGGGTGTGCCGTTCGGAAATACGGGGCTGGATGAAACGGACGACATGATCCGCGATCAGTTCCACCGCTTTGCCGAAGAAAAAGTCATCCCTCATGCCCATGGTTGGCACCTGCGCGACGAGTTGATCCCGCTTGAGGTGATCGAAGAGATGGCGGCGTTGGGGGTTTTCGGCCTGACCATCCCTGAAGAATTCGGCGGCGCGGGCCTTTCGAAGATTGCCATGTGCATCGTCTCCGAAGAACTGAGCCGCGGGTATATCGGCGTCGGCAGCCTTGGCACGCGCTCCGAGATCGCGGCGGAGTTGATCCTCGGTGGCGGAACGGTTGAGCAAAAAGCCCAATGGCTGCCCAAAATCGCCAGCGGCGAAATCCTGCCCACCGCCGTCTTCACCGAACCCAACACGGGCTCAGACCTCGGCTCTTTGCGCACCCGCGCGGCGAAAGAAGGCGACACCTACAAGGTGACGGGGAACAAGACCTGGATCACCCATGCGGCGCGCGCGGACCTGATGACGCTGCTCGTCCGGACCGACCCGGAGGAAAAAGGCTATCGAGGTCTTTCCATGTTCCTGGCGGAAAAGCCGCGCGGCACGGACTCTGAGCCTTTTCCCGCCCCCGGCATGACTGGTGGCGAGATTGAAGTGCTCGGCTACCGGGGCATGAAGGAATATGAAATCGGCTTCGACGGCTTCGAGGTTCCGGCCACCAACCTGCTCGGCGGAAAAGAGGGCCACGGCTTCAAACAATTGATGGCGACATTTGAGAGCGCGCGCATTCAAACCGCTGCGCGCGCCATCGGCGTTGCGCAAAGCGCCCTCGATTTGGGGCTCCAATACGCGCAGGACCGTATTCAGTTCAACTCCCCCATTGTCAATTTCCCGCGCGTCATGGACAAGCTGACGTCCATGGCTGTGGAGATCGCCATCGCGCGCCAGCTCACCTATTATTCCGCGCGCACCAAGGATCAGGGCAAACGCTGCGACCTGGAAGCCGGCATGGCAAAGCTGCTCGCCGCGCGCGTCGCCTGGGCCGCCGCCGACAACGCGGTGCAGATCCACGGCGGCAACGGCTTCGCGCTGGAATACCCGGTCAGCCGCGTTCTTTGTGACGCGCGCATCCTGAATATTTTTGAAGGCGCCGCCGAAATTCAGGCGCAGGTGATCGCAAAGCGCCTGTTGGATGATACCGGCGCGAACGGCTAGGCCGCGCGGCGGCGACGATCCGTCGCCATCGCCCGTCTTGGGCGCCGCGCCCCTGGCGTGCTAGAAGGGTTCCCATGAAGATCCTTGTCGCCCTTGCTGTTCTTGCGGTCGCCGTCATCCTCGGCTTTGGCCTCATGACCCTGTTTCAGGGGGGTGAGGAAAACCGCCTCCGTTCGAACAAGCTGATGCAGCTGCGCATTCTCGCGCAAGCCGTCGCCATCGTGATCATTTTGATTGCCCTTTGGCTGGCGGGTGTTGGCCCGGGTTAAGTTGGCAAGGCGTGCATGACGAACATGACCGACCCCTGGACCGCGTCCATTTCTGCACTCGGCCCCATCACACAAAAAACACCGCTCACTGTTGAAGTGCTTTCGCCGCTTCTGCCGGGTTATGAGCTTACGTACCATCCCGCGCCTGACGACGCCCCCGACAATCCCTTTGTCGTTGCGCGCCGCGCGGGCGAAGACGCAATCGCTTTGGAGTTCATCGGCCACCGGGAAACCGGCTGCGTTGTCACCGTGCGCGTTCATGAGGCGGGGCGCATTCCCAACGCCTTCATGATCGGGGCGAGCTTTGACGCGACTTTGCTGAAGCCCGATCGCTGCCTTCGCAACGAAGGGCCCTTTCGCACTCACATCACCTGCGATATGGCGGACGAGCCCTGGCTGCTTTACTGGATCACGTCGGAAGAGATCGCCGCCGGCGAAGGGGGCGACCTGCCACCAAACGATGTGATCGCGCGCGGCGCAATTTCTTTCATCAGCTGGATACCGTGGCGCGCACCGGACGAAACTGATACGTAAGGCCGAACCAAGGAGGCCGCGCAAATGGTCAAGCTGAACAAGATTTACACCAAGACCGGCGATGACGGCTCGACGGGCCTTGCCACCGGCGAACGCCGCGCGAAATCGGACTTGCGGGTGGAAGCCTATGGCACGGTGGATGAAACCAACGCGACCGTGGGCCTGGTGCGGCTTCACACAGACGGCGACCTCGACGCAATCCTCGCGCGGGTTCAGAACGATCTTTTCGACCTTGGCGCGGATCTTTCCACCCCCGCGCCCGCCGACGGTACGCCCCTGCCCTTTGAAGCCTTGCGCATTACCGAAGCGCAGGTCACGCGCCTGGAAGCAGAAATCGACCAGCTGAATGCGGACCTGAAGCCCCTCGATTCGTTCATTTTGCCGGGCGGCAGCCCCGCCGCCGCGCACCTTCATCTCGCGCGAACCGTGTGCCGGCGGGCGGAGCGGCTGATCGTTGCGCTGACCGCCACTGGCGAGACCGTCAGCCCCCCGGGGGTTAAGTACCTCAACCGCTTGTCAGATCTCTTTTTCGTGGCGGCCCGCTTCGCCAATGATGGGGGCAAGGCGGACGTGCTGTGGGTTCCCGGCGGCACCCGCGACGCCTGAAACCGCAGAAAATTCGATCTGAGCCGAAAATCCCGTAAAACCATTGTGCACCCGCCCGGGCGGCGGCATACTGGCGTTAACGATAGCGATCATTCCTCTCTGAACGGCCGTTGCGGGGGCGCGACGGGCCGAAAAAGAGAGGGCGGCCCGCGGCGGGATGCAAATCCCCATGGGTCGGGATGACAAAAGACTGGGGCAGACCAAGCTGTGGGACATTTTCTGAAATCTTTGGCGATTGCAGCGCTGACGGCGCTCCTGCTTTCGGCCCCTACGGCGCGCGCCGAGGGCGATGATGAGGTTTTCAACGCCATCACGGGCGAGGACCTTGTCGCCTTGCTTCAGACCCAGGGCATCGCCGCCTCGTTGACCCAGGACGGCTATGGCGATCCGCTGATCATTGCCGAAGCGGGCAATCTGGCCTTTTCCGTTATCACCTATAACTGCAATGGCGATGCGAACGCCGCCTGCGGACGCCTGCAGCTGGCCGCGCAATTCCGTCTGCCGGACGGGGCGAGCGAAACCGACATCGCCATGATGAATGCCTATAACCAGCAGTATCTGTTCGGGCGCGCCTATATCGATCCCTACGGCTCGGCGACGGTGGATTACACCATCAACCTCAGCCACGGCGTGACCGAAGACAATCTGGTGGACAATCTGGTGATCTGGATCCACGTGCTGGACAATTTTGTAACCGGGCTCAACTGGTCATCCGTATCGACCTGACCGAGCCCACCCCTTGAGTCCCCAAACTCGCGTATCAATCGGGCCGTGCTGCGTACCAGCCGGCCCGATGCCCTATCCGGACCAATGCCAAGCCGCATTCCCTTGCGTCACGCGGCAATCGGTCCGTTTCGCAGTTGCGAACGTTGACAGCCCAAGGGCCTGATTTTAGGGTCCTGCGTCCCATTTCAGGGGGCCGTCTTGGGGGCCATTTGCGCCCCCGAAGATCCCTCGCCAACAGATAAGCGGAGCAACCCCATGAAGGTTCTCGTCCCGGTCAAACGGGTAATCGACTACAACGTGAAAGTTCGGGTGAAGCCGGACCAATCCGGCGTCGAACTCGCCAACGTGAAAATGTCGATGAACCCCTTCGATGAAATTTCCGTCGAAGAAGCCGTGCGCATGAAAGAAGCCGGTACCGCCAGCGAAGTGGTGGTCGTTTCCATCGGCCCGCAACAGGCGCAGGAAACCTTGCGCACCGCCCTCGCCATGGGCGCGGACCGCGGCATTCTGGTCAAGACCGATGACACGGTGGAACCGCTCGCGGTCGCCAAAATCCTGAAAGGCGTTGTCGAGGCCGAAGGCCCCGAGATCGTCATCCTGGGCAAGCAAGCCATTGATGATGACAGCAACCAAACCGGTCAGATGCTGGCGCAACTGCTGGGCTGGTCCCAGGGCACCTTCGCTTTCAAGCTGGAAAAGCAAGACGGCGAGCTGACTTGCGAACGCGAAATCGACGGCGGCCTGCAAACCATCAAGCTGAAGCTGCCCGCCGTGATCACCACGGACCTGCGCCTCAACGAGCCGCGCTATGCCTCGCTGCCGAACATCATGAAGGCGAAGAAAAAGCCCATCGATGAAAAGGCGCCGGGCGATTACGGCGTCGACACGGCCCCGCGCCTCAAGGTGCTGAAAGTGACCGAGCCGCCGCAACGCCAGGCCGGTATCAAGGTCGAAGATGTGGCGCAACTCGTCGATAAACTGAAGAACGAAGCGGGGGTCCTCTAATGACCAGTCTCGTTATTGCCGAACACGACAATTCTGAACTCAAAGACGCCACGAACAAAACCGTGACCGCCGCCGCCGCTCTGGGTGAGGACGTTCATGTGCTGGTTGCTGGCTCTGGCGCAGGCGCCGTGGCGGAAGCCGCCGCCAAGATCAGCGGCGTTTCCAAAGTGCTGCATGCCGACGCGCCCTATCTCGAAAAGCAATTGGCCGAACCCATGTCCGCTCTCGTGACCGGGCTTGCCGCCAATTACGATGCGGTGCTCGCGCCCGCGACCACCACGGGCAAAAACTTCATGCCCCGGGTCGCCGCCGCGCTGGACGTTGCGCAAATCTCGGAAATCGTTTCCGTGGACGGGCCGTACACCTTCACACGCCCCATCTATGCGGGTAACGCGATGATGCAGGTGCAAACGGCGGACCCGAAAAAGGTCATCACCGTGCGCACGACCACGTTTGAAAAAGCGGGCAATGACGGTTCGGCCTCTGTTGAGAGCGTCGACGCCCCCGCCGATCCGGGTCTCTCATCCTTCGTGAGCGAAAACCTCGCCAAGTCCGATCGGCCCGAACTCACCGCCGCGCGCATCGTCATCTCCGGCGGTCGCGGCATGGGCTCGAAGGAAAACTTCGAGATCATCGAAAAGGTGGCCGACAAGCTCGGCGCCGCGGTGGGCGCCTCTCGCGCCGCCGTCGATGCGGGCTATGCCCCGAACGATTGGCAGGTGGGTCAGACCGGCAAGGTCGTCGCCCCCGAGCTCTACATCGCCGTCGGCATTTCCGGCGCCATCCAGCACTTGGCGGGCATGAAGGACAGCAAAGTCATCGTCGCCATCAACAAGGACGAGGAAGCGCCGATTTTTCAAATCGCCGACTACGGCCTCGTCGCGGACTTGTTCAAGGCGGTGCCGGAACTGGAAGCGGCTCTCGGCTAAGCCCGCCAACTTCCAAAACAGATCAAAGGCCGGGAGCACGCGCTTCCGGCCTTTTTCTTGGGGGTCAGGTCATTTTGCTGCATTGCAAAAAATTCTCGCCCCGCTAGACTGCGCGCGAATATGAAGACAAGCCCCCGGCCCGGAAGAGGCCAAAAAGAGGGGCAACGAAGGGCGGAGCCATCCAAAATGGATGAGAGCATGCAGGTGAAAACCGTTGGCGTGATTGGCGCCGGACAAATGGGCAATGGCATCGCGCACGTTTGCGCGCTGGCCGGATACGACGTGATCCTGAACGATATCTCAGCCGACGCGCTTGGCGCGGCGCTGGAAACCATCGGGCACAATCTGGACCGTCAGGTCCACCGCGACCTGATTACCGAGGGCGACCGCGACGCGGCGCTGAAACGCATTCAGACCGCCACCGACCTTGCCGCCATGAACGGCGCGGACCTGACCATTGAAGCGGCGACCGAAAACGAAGACGTCAAGCGCAAGATCTTTTCCGCGCTCTGCCCGCACCTGAAACCGGGCGCCTATGTGGCGACCAACACCTCGTCGATTTCCATTACGCGGCTGGCGAGCTCCACCGACCGGCCGGAACATTTTATCGGGCTTCACTTCATGAACCCGGTGCCGATGATGAAGCTGGTCGAGATCATTCGCGGTATCGCGACGGACGAGCCCACCTATCACATGGCGCAGGAAGTGGTGAAGCGCCTCGACAAGGTGCCGGCCAACGCCGAAGACTTTCCCGCCTTCATCGTGAACCGCGTGCTGCTGCCCATGATCAACGAAGCGGTCTATACGCTGTATGAAGGCGTGGGCACAGTGGAAGCCATCGACACGGCCATGAAGCTGGGTGCAAACCACCCCATGGGCCCGCTTGAGCTGGCGGACTTTATCGGTTTGGACACCTGCCTTTCGATCATGCAAGTGCTCTACGAAGGTCTCGCCGATACCAAGTACCGCCCCTGCCCGCTGCTGGTAAAATATGTCGAAGCCGGTTGGCTCGGCCGCAAAACCGGCCGCGGCTTCTACGACTACTCAGGTGAAGCGCCGGTACCGACGCGCTAGAACCCCAAATCAAATCCCGGAACCTTGAGAACCACCTTGATAGTATAGCCGGAGCCATTCGGAAACTCCTGGCGCTCAATGGATAGCACTTTGCCTCGGAGCTCCGCATTTATTGGCTCGCCGTACTTGAGCGCATTGTGGGCATTTGGGGGAACTTCGCATCCCAAAGCGAGTTCGATGAGTTTGACTGTAAGGTGAGAGAGCTTCTCATGTGCCTCGGCAGCTTGGTTCCGTTCGTTGACGTTGAGAACCAGCTTGAGTTGCTTCACTGCTTCTTTGTCGCCGTCCACATAGTAGCTGATGTTGTTGGGTAGGATGCCGCTACCAATTTCGAGATATGATGTACCTGCCCACCATCGATCAGTTTCTCCTATCAGTACATGGTAGTCGTCGGTTTTGAGCCCGTCTGCCAGCAAGAAGTCTTTGGCCTTGTAGGGCGACCACCCCTCGCTCTCCGGAATGGGTTTGTCGGTTTGTGCACGATGTTGGTTGTCGAAGGTGGCCCGTATTGATTGACGCACATCTTCCCGGGTCTTTGGCTCCAAGGCGTTCAAGTCTCTGGTCCACCGCCTTAGGAGATTGATGCGGGGACCGAAGGTCAGGGCCGATCTGACTTTGGCGAACCTGGCAAGCTGTGGGTCCTTCAGAGAATACTTCACCCGAACAAACGCCCGCTCGTAGTTCTTCTGGATCGCAAGCGCATAGAGAAACGGAAGGAACCCAGCGAAGAGGACCAGCGGCAACACGAAGGTGATGAGTGTTGAGACTGTGGCAAAGGTCTCGAAGTGGGCAAATACCATCCTCACCGCATGAAAGAGTGCTACGAAGCCAATGATCGCTAGGCCCCACTCAAACGCTCTCTCAAGCCACTTGGTTTCTTCTGACTTTGAGGCTGAGTAGGCAAGCAGCGGCAGGATGAATGTCAGGGGGATGATGACAAGTTCAATCCAGATGTTGAATGGATAGAACTCCACAAGGAACTCGATGGCGATTGTCACTTTGAAGGCATCAGCCAATGCCTGCCTGAAGTAGGCGTAGTCATCCGATGCTTGGTAGAGGCGATACATGGCGAACGTCGGAGCGGTCACAGCCCATAACACTGTACTTTTGAGATGACCCAGCCCCCAATACCCCAACCCCCAAAGAGCAAGCACTTCAAGGATCACGTAAACACCGGCAAGTGCGAAAAGCTGGTACAGCTTGGTGGCACCGGCAAAGGTCTTCCACAAACCGCCTATGATACCACGGCCCGGCTTCCATCTCAGAAGCAGGGGCAGCGCGACCGCTAGCCAGATGAGTATGGCGAGTTCGCGCGCATCAATTAGGTTTGACAGGTCCATCTTACCTCCTGGCTAGAGCACCAATCCTAACCCTCCACCTTCCGCATCGCATCGGGCTTGCCGTCGTGGGGGCCGAGCGCGCGGCCTTCGGCCTCTTTCCAGTGGCGTTCACCGATCTCTTCATTTCGTTTGGGATGGAAGGGATAGTGGATGCGCGTGTTGGCCATCTTCTGCCGCTCGCCCACCGCCAGATAGACCACCGTTTCATCGGTATTGTTGATAAAAGTATGCGAGACGCCGGTGCCGGGGGCAAAGCCGATGCAGTCCCCCGGGCCCACGCGATGCAGTTCCCCATCGACCCAGATGTCGGGGGTGCCTTCGATGATCAGGAAAAATTCTTCCTCGCCCTCGTGACAATGGGGCCAGCTGGACCGCCGCCCTGGCGGCAACACATCAACGCCCAGACCGATGTGTATGAGCCCCATGCGATCGGTAATTTCCGTGCCATAGCACAAGGGTTCCTCACTGCCGGGATAGTGGTTCTTGTCTTCGCCGAGATGGTCTTTCCAATGGAAAATAAAGGGTGGGCGTTCCGCCATAATCAGGTCTCCTCAGAATCTTGAGGAGACACTAGCACGGCTCAGGACCGTGTTGCCTCAATCACCCCTTCGATCAGGCGATGGGCATCCTCGCTGTCCCATTCCGCGGGGCTGGCGATGCGGCCAAGCTCGCGCCCCTCGCGATCATAAAGGATCGTCGTGGGCCAGCCCTCGACGGTCGAACCAAGCGAGAAGCCGAGATTGTTGTCCATATAGTTCGCGATATGCGTTGCGCCGATGCGTTCGCGCAGCACTTCTTCGACTTCCTCGCGCGGGCGACGGTCGGCGGAAATGGCGATCACTTGAAACTCCGGCCCGCCGAGCTCGGCCTCCAGTGCATCAAGCTGCGGCATCTCGTGCACACAGGGCGCGCACCAGGTGGCCCATAAATTTACAAGAAGCACCTTGCCCTCAAAATCGGCAATGCTCACCTCCTCATCATTCGCATCGAGGAAGCTCGCCTCGGTCGCGGGCGCAGGGGTGCCATGAAACTCGAACGCCGCCATTTCCCCATGGGCAAGACGGGAATAGCCGCCCCCCTCTGGCCCGCAGGCGGTGAGCAGAAGTGCCGCTGCTGCAATTGCGAAAAGCTTCTCGACCAAAAGGGGGTCCTGCCGCTAGGGTTGAATTCAACAATGGTTTTAAGCCGGGCCGGAGCCGTGAGCAAAGATAATCCGAGTGACAAGGGCGGCAAGCCCGCGAATGAAATGTGGGGCGGGCGTTTTGCCGCGTCTCCCGACGCGCTGATGGAGGCGATTAACGCCTCGATCGGCTTTGATCAGCGTCTGTGGGCACAGGATATCGCGGGCAGCCGCGCGCACGCCGAAATGCTGGCCGCGCAAAAGATCATTTCGGCGGATGACGCGAGCGCCATATTGAAAGGCCTCGACACCATTGAAGAGGAAATCAAATCCGGTAGCTTCGAATTCAAAACCGCCTTTGAAGACATTCACATGAACATCGAAGCGCGGCTGAAGGACCTGATTGGCGAGGCCGCCGGCCGCCTGCACACCGCGCGGTCGCGCAATGACCAAGTGGCGACGGACTTTCGGCTTTATGTGCGCGATGCCATCGACGGGCTCGACAAGGACCTGAAGGCGTTTCAGGACGCGCTGCTGACCAAGGCGTCAGCGCACGCGGCCACCATCATGCCGGGCTTTACCCATTTGCAGACGGCGCAGCCCGTCACTTTCGGTCATCACTTGCTGGCCTATGTGGAAATGGCATCCCGCGACCGGGGCCGTTTTGCCGATGCGCGCAAGCGGCTGAATGAATCGCCACTGGGCGCTGCCGCCCTTGCCGGGACGCCCTACGCCATCGATCGGAACGTGACGGCAAAGGCGCTGGGTTTTGACGGGCCCACGCGCAATTCCCTCGACAGTGTTTCGGCGCGGGACTTTGCATTGGAAGCCCTCGCCGCCGCCGCCATTTGCGCAACACACATGAGCCGCCTTGCCGAAGAAATTGTGATCTGGTCGAGCGCACCGTTTCATTTCATCACGCTATCGGATGCCTTCTCCACCGGCTCCTCCATCATGCCGCAGAAGCGCAACCCGGACGCGGCGGAACTTGCCCGCGCCAAGGCGGGGCGCATTATCGGCGCGCTGGTGAGCCTGCTCACGGTGATGAAGGGCTTGCCGCTCGCCTATTCCAAGGACATGCAGGAAGACAAAGAACCCGTGTTCGATGCGCTTGGCTCGCTCGGTCTCGTCATCGCCGCCATGACCGGCATGGTGGGCGACCTGACGCCGAACGAAGGCGCCATGCGCGCGGCCGCCGCGGGCGGATATTCCACCGCAACGGATCTTGCCGATTGGCTGGTGCGGGAGCTGGGCCTGCCGTTTCGCGAGGCGCACCACGCAACGGGGGCCATTGTGGCCAAGGCCGAGGCCGCGGGGGTCATGCTTGCCGATCTGCCGCTTGCCGTCATGCAAGAGGTCGAGCCCCACATAACCGACAAGGTCTTCAGTGTGCTGAGTGTTGAAGCGTCCGCGGCCTCACGGCGCAGCTTTGGCGGCACCGCGCCCGAACAGGTTGAAAAGCAGATTGCCTGGTGGAAAGCGCAACTGAGTTAGCGCGGCGCCTCAGAACGTGGGGCCGACAAACTCACCGTCCTCCCTTTCGTCCTCTTCCTCGCCCGCTTCTTCCTCATCGCTTTCAGCAACCGGGGGAAGCGCCACAACGGCGCCAGAGGGCAATTGCACCACAGCACCCCGCGGCATGCCGTCAGGGGTGATGATGACCGGCGGCAACGGATCGGGCCGTTCGCCGGGCGGGGCTTCCAGCAGGCGCCAGAACTGCACGTCGGACCAGCTGAGCCGATGGCCCATAAGTGCGCCGATAATTCCTTCGGCCTGACGCACCACCACCATGTTCCGTTCCCAGGAGACATAAAGCCGCTGGTCGCCCGCGCCGGCGGCCATCACCATGTCATCGGGAAAGACATCGGGGTGTTGCCAAAAGTCCGTTGAGTCATCCATCGGCGGGGTCGAGGCGGCGAATTCGAAACTGACGGGCCGGATCAACCACCAGGTCAGCCCGTAGGCGGGATTGACGTCGGAGCCGATGAACAATTCTTCGAAAGCTTCGGGGCTTACAAGCTGCTCGCCGTTCCATGCACCGCGCGCCAGCAGAAATTCGCCAAGCCGCGCCCAGTTGCGCGCGGTCAGTTGCGCACCGGTCGGCCAGGTCGGGTTGCCGTCTCGCCCCTCGCGCCATTCAGCGACTTCCAAGCCAATGGGGTCGAGCACACGCCGGGTGAGATACTCCAGCGGATCGCCGTCGAGTTTGCGGCGCATCACTTCGCCAAAGACCTGAAAGGGAACCGGGCTGTAGACGAAACTCTCTCCCGGGCGCCGACCGAGGCGCACCTGGGCCGCCATATTGTAGGGCGGAACACGCCCCGCCCGTCGGGGCACACGCAGTCCGTCGGTCAGGTTCAGCAACTGCCGGATGGTGATCTCTTCGCGCAGGCTGCCCTGCCATTCGGTGATCGTATCCGACACGCGCTCGTCCAGGGTCAAAAGGCCGTCCTGCACCGCGGCGGCGGCCATGATCCCGGCGAAGCTTTTGGTGCCGCTGGCCAGCGGCTGGGCGCGATCTGCCGCGCCATCACCGGGATAATCCTCGAAAACCACCTCGCCATCCTCAATGACGAGAAGGGAGATCCCACGGTAACTCGCGCTATAGGTGGCGGCGGCCTGATAGTCAGCCAGGGCCGGTGCGGCCCAAAACAATGCCAGGACAATCCCCAACAGACGCTTCATACTCATCTCCACAAGACGCCCCGCCTTGTCCCCCAACACTAAATCACATCCTGCAAGCATATCAATTACACTATGGTGACTGGTTTTCGCCGCCTTTCCTTGGCACACTAAGTCTTTGATGGAATGGATGAAAGGCCGGAACATGATACGTGCTCTACGCGCCAGCCTGCTGGTCATTGTCACACTAGCGTTAACGCTGCCGCTCAGCGCCTGCGGGAAGAAGGGCGACCTTCTGCCGCCGCCGGATCATTCTGAGCCTGCGGGAGAGCCTGACGGCGCATGAACCACTTCGGGTACCGCAACGGCTGGCTCTATGCCGAGGACGTTCCGCTTATGCAGATCGCTGCAGAAGTGGACACGCCTTTTTATTGCTATTCGACGGCGACCATGGAGCGGCACTTTCGCGTGTTCCGCGATGCCTTTGGCGCAGGCGATGCGCTGATCTGTTTCGCGGTCAAGGCGAACGCCAACATTGCGGTCCTCAAAACCTTGGGCGATTGCGGCGCGGGTGCCGACGTCGTCTCGGGGGGCGAGCTGGCCCGCGCCTTGGCCGCCGGTATTCCGGGCGAGCGCATTGTCTATTCCGGCGTGGGCAAGATGCGCGCTGAAATGCAGGCTGCATTGGAAGCTGGCATTTACCAGTTCAATGTGGAATCCGAACCCGAACTGCAGCGCTTGTCCGAAGTGGCCGAGAGCATGGGCGTCAAAGCGTCCATCGCTCTGCGCATCAATCCGGATGTGGATGCGGGCACGCACAAGAACATTTCCACCGGCAAAGCGGAAAACAAATTCGGTATCCCCTGGGCACGCGCGCATGATGCCTTTGACATGGCCGCGGCCCTGCCCGGCATTGCGGTTAAAGGCCTCGACATTCACATCGGCAGCCAGATCACCAAGCTGACGCCTTTTGAAGAGGCCTTCAAAAAAGCGGCTAATCTGGTGCGCGAGCTGCGTGCCAAGGGTCACACAATCGAACGGCTCGATCTCGGCGGCGGTTTGGGCATTCCTTACGTGGCGGGCGAGATCGCGCCACCGGAACCCGAGGCCTATGCCAAGATGATCCGCGCCGTGACGGATGAGCTTGACGTGCGATTGATCTTTGAGCCGGGACGCATGATCACCGGCAATGCGGGATTGCTCGTCACCCAAGTGCTCTATGTCAAAGAGGCCGTATCGAAAAAATTCGCCATCATCGATGCGGCCATGAACGATTTGATCCGGCCTGCGCTTTATCAGGCCTGGCACGAGATGCTGCCCTTGAAAGAAGCGGACCCGTCCACCCCGCGCCAGACCTATGACGTGGTGGGCCCGGTTTGTGAAAGCACCGACGTCTTCGCCGAAGAGCGTGCCTTACCCCCGCTAGAGGAAGGCACGCACCTTGCGTTCCTTTCCGCCGGTGCCTACGGCGCGGTGCAAGCGAGCGAATACAATTCACGCCCGCTGGTTCCCGAAGTGCTGGTCAAGGGTGACCATTATGCGGTGATCCGCCCGCGCCCCACCTATGAAGAAATGATCGCGCATGATCGCATGCCCCCCTGGATGGGGCCGGTGCTGAAGGTTGCGGGGGGCACTGAAAGCGGGGGCGGCGCATGACGGCTGCGGCCCAACTTCCCCGTTCCGTCCGGTGGCGCGCCCGCGTGATGCAGGCGACCTTAGCCGCCGAGCGTATCTGGTCGATGCTGTGGCCGGCGAGCGGGTATCTGGGCCTTATCCTGATCCTGTCGCTCTATGACATCTGGCGCTTTGTTCCGGCACTCATCCATCTCGCGCTTCTGCTTGCCCTCGCGGGCGCTGCAGTGTGGAGCCTTGCGCGCCGCAGCCGCCGCCTCAATTGGCCCACCATCGAGGATGCCTTGCACCGGCTTGAGGTCGACAATGGCCTCACCCACCGCCCACTGACAGCCTACGCCGATCATCTTGCCGTCGGCAGCCATGACCAGGGTACCATTCGCCTGTGGGCGTCCTATCGCGCCATGCTGCGGCGGCAATTCGAAGGCTTGCGCCTGTCGCTCCCGAAATCCGACTTGCCCGCCCGCGACCCGCGCGCCATCCGCTTTGCGATCCTTTTGGTCTTTGGCGCGGGGTGGATCCTTGCCGGGCCGCAAGCCCTGCCCCTGCTCCGGTCCGGCCTGTTGCCGGATCTTTCCGGCGAAAGCACGGTGACGGGCCGCATCGATGCCTGGATCACACCGCCGGGCTACACCGGCCACGCGCCACTGTTTCTGACGGACGAACAAGGCGTCATCGCCCATCAGGGCGCCGTCGCGGTTCCTGAAGATTCCGAACTCACCGTCCGCATCAGCGGCACGGAGCGCGCCCCAACGCTCAGTGGCTTGTTGGCGGACGCGAGCGTTGAAGAGATCGCGCCGGGCACGTGGGGCATCAGCGGTCGCATCAATCAGGAAGGCCGCATTGCCATTGCGACGCGCGCGCACCCCGACGCAAACTGGACCTTCGAGCTCATCCCCGACGTCGCGCCGGAAATCGCTTTTGCGCCAAACCCCTATCCCACACCGCAGGGCCTGTTGGCGCTGCCCTATACCGTTCAAGACGACTATGGCGTCACGGATATTGAGGCGCGGCTGACGCTTTCCCCCGTGCGGCACAAGGACGGCGGATTTGCGGACGGGTTTTTCACGAGCGATGGCGCGCCGCGCGAGGATGCCCTGTTCCCGGCGACAGAACCGAGCGTGACGGGCCTTGCCCTGCCGGGCGCGCACCCCACCTCCGCCGAGGACAGCCCGACGCTTGATTGGCGCGAACACCCCTGGGCCGGGCGCGACGTGATGATCCAGCTCGCCGCCACCGACAGCGCGGGGCGCACCGGCTACAGCCGCCCCCAATCACTGGCCCTGCCCACGCGGGATTTCCAGAACCCCATGGCCGCGGCGGTTGCCGAACAGCGGCAATTGCTGGTCAAAGGGGGCGAAGCCGTTCTCGATGTGGCGCTGACGCTCGACGCCTTGACCGAGCGCGCGGATCTTTTCATCGAAGACACCACCGCCTATCTCGCCATGCGCACTGCCGTATGGCGGCTCGCCGATGATCCGGAAGCGGACGATATGCGCGAGACTTATGAGCTGCTGTGGGATGTTGCCTTGCGTCTGGAAGATGGCGACCTGTCCCTCGCGCTCGACCGCATTCGTGAGTTGGAACAAGCGCTGCTTGATGCGCTTTCGCGCGGCGCGGACAGCGCGGAGATTGCCGAACTGCTCGCCCAATTGCGCGAAGCAGTGTCGGAATATCTGCAAGCGTTGGAACAGACCGAGGCGCAACCATCCACCGCCGATGCATCAGAGATGATGCGCACCGAAGATCTCGGCAGCCTGCTCGACCGCATCGAAGACATGGCCATGACGGGCTCGCTCCAGTCCGCGCGTGAAATGCTGCAGGGCCTGTCGGACATGCTGGCGCAGATGGAAAACTCAACGCCCGCGCAAAGCGAGGGCGGCATGAGCCCGGGCGAACAGGCCATGGCCGACGCCCTTGATGGGCTCAGCGGCATTCTGGGCAACCAGCGGCAACTCTTGGATGAAACCTTCCGCGGCGCGCAAGGGGAAGACGGCAGCCCTTACGCCCGCGAGGACGCGTGGCAGGATTGGGGCGGTTGGCCCCCGCCCGAAGACTGGCCCTATGCCCAGGAAATTCCCGAGGACGGGCCTGCCGCGCCCGATGGCCGCGAACCGCGCGGGTCGCGCGAGCTGGCGCAGGAACAACAAAATATTCTGGAAGGCTTGCGCGGCGTGTTGGATGAATTGCTCGCGCAGGGCGCCGATATTCCGGGCACCATGGGCGATGCACAGCGTGAAATGCAGGGCTCGGAAGGCGAGCTTTCAGGCGGATCGCTGTCAGGCTCGGTCCCATCGCAAGAACAAGCGGTGGAAGCACTGCGCAATGCGCTTGAAACCCTGTCCGAACAATTGATGAGCCAGATGGCCGAACGCATGGGCGGTCAGCAGCAAGGCCAATCGAGCGGGCGCGACCCATTGGGGCGCACGTCGCCTAACTCGGGGCCCGATTTTGGCGACAGTGTCGATGTGCCCACCGAGCGCGAGATGCAGCGCGCGCGTGAAATTCTGGACGAGCTGCGCCGGCGCGCGGGCGAACGCGACCGGCCGGAAGTGGAACTCGATTATCTGGAACGGTTGTTGCGCCGGTTCTAGGCCTTACGCCGCTTGGGGACTGACCGGCAACAGGCGCTGCACTTCGTACTTCAACGTCTGAATATGGAAGGGCTTGGCGACGATCCCGTCGACGGCAATTTCCACGGCGGCCAATGTGTCGGCAAGGTTGGGGTCTTCGCTCATGAGAAGGAAGCGAATGTCCTTCCAATCCTCGCGCCCGATCAGCATCAGCGCGACACCATCTACGACCGGCAGTTTCGCATCGCAGATCACGAGCTCCGCCGGTTCTTGTTCGAGGGCCTTATAGGCCGCCGCGCCGTCTTCGACACAGCGGACCTTGTGGCCCTGGCTTTTCAGCATGCCGTGTACCGCGCGGCGCACCACATTCTTTTTCGCCGCAATGAGTATTCGTGCCATGGCACCCCACCTCAACTTGTTGCGGGCGGCGGCGCGATTAACCTTGTTCTGGTTCGTCCGGCGCCGTCCCGATATAGGGCATCCCCCGCCCTAAACCGGCAACATCCATGCCATAGCCAACGACGAATGCATCGGGCGCGCGAAACCCCGTGAATTCCGCGTTCCCTTCGATTTCCCGGCGGGAGGGCTTGTCCAGAAGGACGCAAGACCGCACGCGGGCGGCCCCGCGTGACTGCACCAGGCCCAAAACGAAACGCAGCGTGCGGCCCGAATCGAGAATGTCATCGACGACCAAAACATCGCGGTCCGTCACGTCGGTCTGAAGGTCCATGGTCACATGCACCCGGCCCTGGCTTTCGCGCGCGTCGCCATAACTGGAAAGACCGAGGAAATCCACCTCAGCATCAACCCCCGCCGCATGGAGCGCGCGCATCAGATCAGCCGTAAATATGAACGCGCCGCGCAGGATGCACACCACCAGAAGCGGGCGCTCGCGGGTCAGGTCTTGATCCGTGGATTTTATTTCGGCGGCAAGGTCCGTCACTCGCGCGGCAATTTCTTCCGCGCTGAACAGCATGTCCCCCACGCTCACGCGCCGCCCTCGGCAAAGGTCACTTCGATATTGGCCGCGCCCGGCGGCGGGCTCGATAGCCGCGTCACAAATTCGGTCGAGGCGCCAGGGTCAAGCCGCGTGGCGTCGAGCACCACGGTCCAGGCATAGAGCTCCGCGCCCGCCTCATCGCGCAAGGAGATACGCACGCGCGGAATGGGCATGGGTTGATCGGTGACGTTTAGCACCGTGCCGTGCACGGCGAGGACATTGAGCCCTTCTTGCGTCTCGAACGCATAGGTGATGTCGCGAAATTCCATGCCCGCGCTGTTCACCTCGACCCCGAACAAATTGTAGAGGGTTGCGGCCTGCGGCCAGCCGCGCACAATTTCCACACGGTATTGATAGGCCAGATAGCCAAAGCCCAGCACCGCGCCCGCCAGCACCGCCCAGAGGGCGAGGGTCGATATGGCAAAGGGAAAGCCGCGCTTGCGCGGCCCCAGATCAGCGGTATCGAGCGTGCCCGCTGCCTCGCCCGCGCCCGCAACGGAGCGGGGCATGTCGTCCGGCGGCTTTTGAAACCAGGAATGCCCGCAGGTCGCGCAGCGCACCATGCGGCCCGAGGGCTGCAGGCTTGCCGGGTCGGCAAGGTAGCGCGTGGAACAGGACGGGCAGGTCAGGATCATGGGGGCGGATTATCCGTGACAATGCGGGTTAACTATGACGCCCGCGACAATGGCCGACCTCATCAAAGGAATCAATGGCTTGGCCGGGGCTCACCTAGAGCTCGAGGCGCATCCCCTCCGCCGCTATCGAAAAGCCCGCGCCGCGCACCGTCTCTTGCGCTTCGGAACCGTCGATCAGCAAGGGATTGGTGTGATTGAAGTGGATGAAATGAACGCGGGCGCGTTCCTCGGGCGTTAACACTTCGAGCAGCGCCATGCTTTCCACCACAAAAGGATGGGGGATCGTTTCCATGGCTCGGCCCGGGATCTCGCCATCCTCAAAGAAGGTCGCATCGATGAAGGCATAATCCACCTCGCGGATGAGCGCGGGCAGGTCGCCCTCCCAACGATCCCATTTGTCGATATCGGGAATGAAGATCGCCGACCGATTCGGCCCGTCGATGCGATAGCCCACAGTCTCGGTATATTCATCCCGGTGCGGCACGAGAAAAGGCGTCACCGTAATACCGCCGCGCAGGTCCACCGCCGTCCCATCCGCCAGATCGAGCAGTTCAATGTTTTCAAGCCCGACCAGCTGGTCCCACGGCCCATTGGTGGAAAGAAATTCCCGCATGCGCGGCATGGCATAGACGGGCACGTTGCGCGCGCCCATGACCTCGCGCCCGAAATGCATCAACCCCGTATAATGGCCGATGTGTCCGTGGGTGAGAAAGACGCCATCCAGGGAATAAGGCTCATCAAGAGACGTTGCCGCGCGTAGGCGGTAAAGCTGATCCGGCATGTCGGGGGTTGCGTCGAACAGGTAAGCGCCATGGCTTTCAGGGTCCACCATGGCAATGGAGGTCGCCGTGCGGCGCAAGGCATGATCCTCCCACCCGCGCATGCAGTGGGGGCGATAGCATTCGGCCTGAGGATAGCCCGCGTCCTGCGCCACACCGAGGACGAGAATGTAAGGCGCCTCTGCAGGCGTGGCGTCTTCCCCGGGCCCGTCGCCGGGGACTGCAAAGGCTGCCGAGATTGTGAGCGCCAGAACGCCAAGTATTTGCCGGATCATGAAAATTCCCCGTTTGCTAATTGCCGCAGACCCCTTGACGGCCCCCCGCCCGATCCGCGAGCTTGCCAGCCTAACCGATTTGACCCCCGAGCGGCAGGACCCCGAATGATACGCTTCGAAAACGTTGGCATGCGGTACGGCATGGGGCCGGAAGTGCTGCGCGACGTCTCGTTCGAGCTCAATTCGGGATCGCTTAATTTTCTCACGGGGCCCTCGGGTGCGGGCAAGAGCTCGCTGTTGCGCCTCATGTATCTTGCCCATCGACCAAGCCGGGGCCACATCACCATGTTTGGCGAAGATGTGAATGTACTGCCGCGCGATGAGATGCCCCCCTTGCGCCGCCGCATCGGCGTGGTGTTTCAGGAATTTCGTCTGCTCGATCATCTTTCCGCGCTTGAAAATGTCTGCCTGCCGTTGCGCATCACTGGCGATCCGGAAGAAAGTTATTTGAGCGACGTCAAGGAACTGCTGACCTGGGTGGGCCTTGGTCAGCGCATGAACGCAACGCCGCCCACCCTTTCGGGCGGGGAAAAGCAGCGTGTCGCCATCGCCCGCGCCGTCGTCGCGCGGCCCAATCTTCTGCTCGCGGATGAACCCACCGGCAACGTCGACCCCGAAATGGGGATCAAGCTTTTGCGGCTGTTCATGGAACTCAACCGCATGGGCACGACCATCATGATCGCGACCCACGACATGTCTCTGGTTGAACGCACGCGCGATGCAGCGCATCTGCACATCGACCATGGGCAGCTGACCGTGGAACGCGAAGCGGCGGGCGCCATGGCGGGACTGGCGACGGGGGACCTGCAATGAGGGATCGCATCGCCGCCATTTGGGACCGCGTGTCCGATGCCTTACCCGTCGAACTTCTCGGCAAGGCCCTTCGCGCAACGGCAAGCCGCCTCGCCGCGTTGCAGGCGACGGTTATCCCCCCCGCCGACGGGGCGCGCTGGCCATTGCATCTTGTCATCGCGGTCATGTGTTTCCTGGCGAGCGTTGCCTTGGGCGTGACCCTGACCGTTGCCCATGTGGCCGAGGAATGGTCATCCGATCTCGTGGGCGTTGTTACCGTGCAGGTCAAACCACGCCCCAACGTCGAGATGGACGATCAAATGGCGCGCGCGCTTGAGATCCTGCGCGAGACACCGGGCATTGCATCGGCGAGCCGCGTACCGGCAGCAACCTCCGCCGAATTACTCGAGCCCTGGCTCGGGTCCATCGATCTGCCGGAAGACATCGCCGTGCCGCAGCTGATCGACGTGCGGCTCGACCCCGCCCACGAAGCTGACCTCGAGGCGCTTGCGCTGATTCTTGCCGACGCGGTGCCGGGCGCGGAACTCGACGATCACTTTCGCTGGAAGTCACGCCTCACCGCCTTTGCCACGAGCCTTGAGGGCCTTTCCCTCGCCGCGCTCTTTCTCATCGTCGCGGCCACGATTTCAATCGTCGTCTTCGCCACCCGCGCGGCCATGGAAGCCAACCGTGAGATCATCGAAGTGCTGCACCTGATCGGCGCAAAGGATTCCTTCATCGCGCGCGAGTTTCAGTCGCAGTTCTTTTGGGTGGGCCTGCGCGCGGGCGCCATTGGCGCGGTGGCGGCGGCGCTCGTTCTAATCATGCTGACCGTCTTTGCAGGTGGCGAAGGGGAATTCTTTTTGCCGGGGCTTGGCGTCACCTGGACCACATATCCCTCGCTTCTGCTCGTTCCCGTGCTGGCGGCCCTTGTTGCGGTCATCACCGCGCGAGTCACGGCGCAATCGGTTCTGGGGCGGGCGCTCTGATGTTGATCCTGCTCGACCGAGACGGCGTATTGAATGAAGACCGCGCCGATCACGTCAAAAACCCTGACGAGCTGATCATGATCCCCTGCGCGGCGGAGGCGGTGGCGCGGTTCAATGCGCGCGGACACAAGGTGGCGCTGGTTTCGAACCAGTCGGGCCTGGGGCGCGGCCTTTACAATGAGGCGATGCTGGCCCGCATTCAGGAAAAGCTGGAAGCAGCCGTCCGCGCGGCGCGCGGCCACCTCGATGCCACATTCATTTGCCCTGATCCCCCTTGGGCGGCGACCGACCGGCGCAAGCCGGGACCCGGCATGTTGCGAGAGGCCATGAGCCAGTTTCGCGTGCCCCCCGAGGAGACGGTGATGATCGGCGATGCGCTGCGCGATCTTGAAGCCGCCGCCAAAGCCGGGGTCCAGCGCATTTTGGTGCGCACGGGCAAGGGCGCGGCGACGCAAGGCGCGGGCCTTCCGGCTCACGTCCTTCCGGTAAAGGTCTGCACAGACCTTTGGGATGTGGCGGATCTATTGTTGGGCAAGGTTGCGCCCGAAACGGAAGCAGGTGACGAGACGGATGAGAAGGGCTGATCGCATGTTCGGGCGCCGGCGCCCTAGCCGCCATCGCTGGGTCAGCGGCGCGCTGATCCTGCTTGCCGTCCTATGGGTTATCGGCTTTGCAGGTTTTGTGTCGTCCAACGGCAGCGGGACCGTTCCCACCCCCACCGCGAGCGACAATTTGGGTATCGTCGTCTTGACCGGCAGCCCCGACCGCATTCAATGGGGCATGGATGCCCTGACCGATGGGCGCGGCGAACGCTTGCTCATTTCCGGGGTCAACGAGATCACCCGCGCTGAGGAATTGCAGCAGTTGCTCAGCGATCCGCTGAACCTGTTCGAATGCTGTGTCGATCTTGGCTATACCGCGCGAAACACCATCGCCAATGCGGACGAGGCCGCCCAATGGGCCGCGGAACACGAATTTGAAGGGCTTTGGGTTGTCACAAGCTACTATCACATGCCGCGCACCCTGCTTGAATTCCGCCACCGCGCGCCGGCCCTTGCCCTTTATCCCCTTCGCGTGGAGCCCGCGGGCTACAGCGCAAATAACTGGTGGTATCCGAACACATTTCGTATTCTCGCCTGGGAATACACAAAGTACGAACTCGCCTTGATGCGCATCCGCATTGCCAATCTGTTCAGCTTCTAAGTCAGACAATTTCCGGGGCCCGACTTGTCAGCACCAAAATCCTCGCCTTTGAGATCCTTCGCCTTTGCCGGTTTCATGTATGGCTCACTCGCCGTTCTGGGCGTTCTGTGCTTGCCGGTTTTGCTGATGCCCTATCGCTGGAACATTGCGCTGGCGCGTTGGTGGACGGGGCTTGTTCTCGGCGCCTTTGAAAAACTCATCGGTGTACGGACGGTGATCAAAGGCGAAGAGAACTTACCGGACGGCAGTTACTTCGTCGCAATGAAACACCAGGCCATGTGGGAGACGCTGAAAGTCAACCATCTGTTCGACAATCCCGCTATCATCCTGAAACAGGAACTCATGTGGATTCCGATCTTCGGCTGGTGGGCCGCGAAACTGCGCATGATCTCGGTCGACCGGGGCGCACACGCCAAAGCCCTGCGCAAAATGTTGAACGAGGCCAAGCGCGAATGCCAGGCAGGCCGCAAGATCGTGATCTTTCCGCAAGGCACGCGCACCCCGCCCGGCACGAAGAACCCCTACAAACCCGGCGTCGCGGCGATCTACAAAACGCTCAACGTGCCGGTGGTGCCCGCCGCGGTGACCTCTGGCCTGTGCTGGCCGAAAAAAGGTTATGGCTACACCCCGGGCACCATCACCGTGGAGTTTCTGCCGCCCATTCCGCCGGGGCTGCCGCGCAAGGAGTTCATGGCGGAACTTGAGAGCCGCATCGAAACCGCGACTGACCGATTGGTCGCCGAAGCGGGTGCGTCCTAGCCCACTTTCTTCAACCGCGCCATCAGATCGTGCAGCGGTCCTTCCACAATGCCCATCTCCTCAAGATGCCGGACCGTGCTTTCCACATATTCGGGGTTCGCGCCGGATTGGCCCACCCCCTGTCGCACCAGGCGCAACTGCTCCTCAATGCCGAGTTGCCCCGCATACTGGTGGTGGGCCGGGTCGGCCACATAGGTGGTGGCCTGGACGCGCGCGCCGTCATTGAGAGTGAGTGAGATTTCCCGTTCCAGATAGACGGCGGTCGCCTGTTCCCGCGCCCGGAGATAGGCAAGCACCTCCGGCCAATTCGAATCGGCAACCCCAAAGGCCATGCCTCGGCAGGAGCCGCCCCGGGCGAGCCCCAGGACAAGACCGGGCCGGTCAGGCGTGCCCCGGTGGACGTGGGAAAAAACGCAAAACGCACGGTGGTAGCCGAATGCCTGCGCTTCCCGGCGCTCCACAAAGGTAAAGCCGGGGCGCCACATCAGCGAGCCGTAACCAAATATCCACTGCACCCTGCTAATCCATTCCCTTTGGCCCCGGAAAATGGGACCATGCCCTCAAATTGCCCAAGACGGACCTGAATACAAGTTTATGCGTTTTCGTTACCTGATCCCATTCGCGGTGCTGATCGTCCTTGGGGCGATCTACTACATTGCCTGGCAGCATTCGGCGACCGTCGTGCGCGAGGAAGTCAGCCAATGGATCGACGAAGAACGCGCCGCGGGCCGCACCGCCGATTATGAGAGCTTCACCATCGGCGGCTTTCCCTATCGCATGCAGATCGAGATTGTGGCGCCGCACCTGGCCGACCCAGAATTGGGCTGGTCGTGGCGTGCGGACAAGATCACCGGCTTTGTCTTGCCCTATCAGCTCGAGCACGCGGTTCTGGTGGTCCAGGGTCAGCAGCGCATGGAATTCAATCGCCTGGGCCGGCGGGAGATCATCACCGGCGCGGCGGAGGATGAACGCGCCAGTCTCGTCTTGCGCGGGGGCGATCTGGAACGGTTCTCGGTGGAAGCAGCGGGCCTGACCGCGCGCCGCGAGATTTTTCTGACCAATCAGCTTCACACCCCTGAACGTGTTGAGTCGATTCGCGTCAGTACTTTGCAGCTTCATACGCGGCGTGTGCACGATGATGACGACCTGCCCGCGACGGGGGACCACCACGCGGTGCAGCTTGAGGCCAATGACATCACCTGGAACGGCCATCCTTACGAGGGGCTGGGGTCGGATATTTCTTACGTCTTCCTGCGCGTTCTCGCGGCGGGCCTGCCCGGGTCGGACATCGGCGCGGTGGAGCCCGACTTCATGCCGCGCTGGCAAGCAAACGACGGCATCTTGTATCTCGATGAAGCGGCCATCCGTTGGAGCGAGATCGAGGTTGGTGCCACCGGCGTCTTCCAGCTCGACAATCAACATCGCCCCGAAGGGGAAATGACGATCCTCGTCAGCGGTCACGATCGCGCCATTGACGCGCTGGTCGCGGGCGGGGCGCTTGATCCTCAGTATGCGGATATTTCAAAGACGGTGTTGGACGTGATTGCCGCCATCGGCGGCGATCCGGAGGGGCGCATTCGCGCGCCGGTGCGGCTTGAAGACGGCAAGGCCTACATTGGCCCCGCTGAGCTTATGGACCTGCCCCCGCTTTACTAGCGCTAATCAATCGTCCTGATGACGGCGGCCGAAGTCAGGCTCGCCCGTTTCCTGTCCCGCTTCCACAATGCCGCGGCGGATATCACGCGTGCGCGTGAAAAGATCGAACAGCGCCTCCCCGTCGCCCCAGCGGATCGCCCGTTGCAGGGCCGTCAGGTCTTCGGAAAAGCGGCCGAGCATTTCCAGCACCGCGTCCTTGTTCGCCAGAAACACATCCCGCCACATGGTGGGGTCGGAGGCGGCGATGCGCGTAAAGTCCCGAAAGCCACCTGCGGAATATTTGATCACTTCCTGCTGGGTCACGCCTTCCATATCTGCTGCCGTGCCGACGATATTGTAGGCAATCAAGTGCGGCACATGAGACGTGATGGCGAGCACGAGGTCATGGTGCTTGACCTCCATGATCTCCACCTGACTGCCGCAACGGTTCCAGAACTGCGTGAGCTTTTGAAGGGCCGCCTCATCCGTTCCCGCCTGCGGCGTCAGAATGCACCAGCGCCCGTGAAAGAGCGCGGCAAAGCCCGCGCCGGGGCCGGATTGTTCCGTCCCCGCGATGGGGTGGCCTGGAATGAAGTGCACGCCTGCTGGCACATGGGGGCCGACCGCCTCGATCACCCCTTCCTTGACGGAGCCCACGTCGGTCAGGATCGCATCTTCCGCCAGATGCGAGCCAATGGCCGCCGCCGCCGCGCCCATGGCGCCTACGGGGGTTGCGAGAACCACAAGGTCCGCGCCCTCAACCGCCTTGGCCGGGTCGGCCTCGATAGCATCACAGAACTTCAAACCTTCGGCCTGCTGACGAACATCCGCCGAGGCATCAACGCCAATGAGGGTTTCGGCAAGGCCTTCCTGCTTGATCACACGCGCAAGAGAGGAGCCCACAAGCCCCAGACCGAAAATAACAACGCGGCTGAAAAGAGGATCGCTCATGACTTGCCCCCTTGGAGCGCGCCCGCATCGATGGGCCGGGCGTAACCGCCCACCACCTTTAGCTGGAGAATATCTTCCGAAGCGTCCTGCAGGACCGCGAGGCGATCATCGTCTTCGGCGACAAAGGCGGTCGTTTCAAACAGCATATAGCGGCGACCACTGTCCCCGTCCGGGGCAAGCGAGACAAGCCGCACGTCGAAACCATGGGCCTTGAACAGCGCACCCGCTTTGGCGCGGCTGAAGTCAGGACCGGTCAGCGCCGCAATCAGCGTCGCATCATCGCCCGTTGCGCGCTGCACCGCATTGGAGACCGCAAAAGCGGGGGGAAAGTCATAACCGGGCGCACCCAGCAGAAACGGCAGTTTCGCAACAATGCGCGGCCCCCCCTCGCTGGTGAACAAAAGATGCGGCCACCAGGGCTCATCTTCCTCGAACAGGGGTTCGGGCAGAACGCCAATGTCGCCACTGCCCGCGCCGAGTTCCTGCACCACATGCAAGGCCCCGCCGAGCGCTACAAGTGGCGCGCCGGAGCCAAAGTGGAACCGCGCGAGATCCCACAGGGCGTGACCATCATCGTTGCCGGGGAGATAAACCTTGAAATCGCCCTGCAGCGCCAGGCTCGCCGCCATGATCTCGCGCCAGATGCGCACCACTGCGGCCAGCGGCATTTCGCCTTTGTGGCGGGCCGCCAAGCGGCGGAGAATTTCCATCTCCCGCGCCGGGCGCATCGACGGCGTCGCGCCCTTTGCCCCCGCCATCTGGCCGGAAACCGCTGCGCGCTGCATCAGCAGATCGTGTATCGCCGCATCGAGACGGTCGAATTCGCTCCGCAGTTCCTCGATGCTTTTCTGGCCGTCCGTCATCTCAACTCGTTCATTTATTGCGTCTTGCTGCAACGCACATCCATACTATAGAGAATTAAAGCATAAGCATTGCGTTTTTTGCAGTGCAATGGTGATAACTGATCAAGGTGAAGGACCCGTGGCCCAAACCCCCACCCCTGCCGATTTTTCGCTGCTGCCCCCGGGCGCGGGGCAGGTGTGGGCCTGTGGGACCCCGCTGCCGCTGGAAAATGGTGCCGCCCTGCCCGCACTTGAGGTCGCCTATCAGACCTGGGGGACCCTGAACGAGGCGCGCAGCAATGCCATCCTGATCTGCCATGCGCTGACCGGGGACCAGTTCGTGCTGGGGCCTCACCCAATCACCGGCAAGCCCGGCTGGTGGGAACAGATTGTCGGCCCGGGCAAGCCTATCGATACGGACCGCTATTTCGTCATTTGCGCGAATGTGCTGGGCGGCTGCATGGGGACCACAGGCCCGCGCGCCCTGAACCCCGAAACCGGCGCGCCCTATGGCCTGTCCTTTCCGGTCATCACCATCGGCGACATGGTCGAGGCGCAAGCGCGGCTGATCGAGGCGCTCGGCATCGACCGCCTGCTTGCCGTTGTGGGCGGGTCCATGGGCGGCATGCAGGTGCTGGAATGGAGCGCGCGTTACCCCGCTCGCGTCGCCTCCGCCATTTGCATCGCCAGCGCCGCGCATCACACAGCGCAGAACATTGCCTTCCACGAGGTCGGGCGGCAGGCGATCATGGCCGATCCCAATTGGGCAGACGGCGATTACCTTTCTCGCGGCACGGTTCCGCGCAAGGGGCTGTCCATCGCGCGCATGACGGCGCACATCACGTACCTCAGCGAGCCGGCCATCGCGCGCAAGTTCGGCCGCAACCTGCAGGACAAGGCCGAAGTGTCCTTCGGCTTTGATGCGGACTTTCAAGTCGAGAGCTATTTGCGGCATCAGGGCTCGACCTTCGTCGAACGCTTTGACGCCAACAGCTATCTCTATATCACCCGCGCCATGGATTATTTCGATCTCGCGGCCCGCGCGAACGGCAACCTCGCCGAAGTTTATCGCGATGCGGCGACGCGGTTTTGCCTCATCTCATTTACCAGTGACTGGCTGTTCCCGACCGAAGAGACGCGCCGCATCGTTCACGCCCTCAATGCTGTCGCGGCGAACGTCAGCTTTGTGGAGATCGCCTCGGACAAAGGGCACGACGCCTTTTTGCTGGACGAGCCCGTCATGGCCGACACATTGCGCGGCTTTATCAGCGCGACGGCGGAAGGGGTGGGCGCATGACCACGTCGCACTCTCAACTGCGCGCGGACCTGAAAGCCATTGCGGCCATGGTGCCGTCGCACGCCCGTGTGCTCGACATCGGCTGCGGGCCGGGGGACCTGCTTGCCCACCTGCGCGATGAAAAATCCGTGGACGGACGGGGCATCGAACTCGACCCCGCAAGCGTGAATGCCGCGCTGGCGCGGGGGCTTTCCGTCATTCAGGGGGATGCGGATCAGGACCTGTCCGGCTATCCGGCGGGGGCTTTTGACATCGCAATCCTGAGCCAGACCATTCAGGCCATGCACCGGCCCAAGACCGTGCTCAGCGATCTGATGCGCGTGGCCGGATCAACCATTGTGTCGTTCCCGAACTTCGGCCATTGGCGGGTGCGCGCGGCGCTGGCCTTCAAGGGCCGTATGCCGGTGACGCAGAACCTGCCAAATCGCTGGTACGACACGCCGAATATTCACCTGTGCACTGTTGCGGATTTCACGGCGCTTTGCAGCGAGCTGGGCGCGACCATCGAGGAAGCGGTTGCCGTTTCGGCCAGCGGCGCGGCGCGGACCATCCGCCCCGGCAGCGCACTGGCGAACCTCAGCGCTGAAACGGCAATCTTCAAACTTTCGAACTAGGGGCGAGCGCGGGCTGAAGCGCGGGCCGCGCGCGCGGCAGGCGCACTCGCATGCGCAAGCCCTTTGACGGCACGAGCCGTTCGACCCGCTTCACCGCCTCGATGACATGCACACCGCCCATTTGCCCGATCATGCCTGACTGGATTTTTTCCCACGGCTCGGCAATGCGCAGCATCAACCGCGCGCGCGAGGGCGGATAAAAGAGCGCCTGCACATGACGTTCGGCCTGAAACCCGTATTGGTTCAGCGCGCTTGTGATTTGCGTGCGGGAAAAGGGCCGCCCGTGACCAAAGGGGGTGCGGTCAAGCCGCGCCCAGAAACTTCGGCGGTTGGGGATGATCGCGATGAAGCGCCCTTCCGGCGCGAGCACACGCCAGATCTCTTCCAAGGTCGAGCCGAGATTGTCGGTATTTTCCAAAAGATGCAGGGCGATGATGCGATCGAAGGACAGGTCGGCGAAGGGCAATTCGTCCTCGAACACCAGCGCCGTGGCGTTGCCGCCGCCCGCCTGCCACCAGTCCGCGCCCTGCCCCGCGGGTTGGGCGATCACCGCGCGCATGGCTTCCTTCGCATAGCGCGCCATGATGGGATTGGGAAAACCGATGCCGAGCACCGCGTCGCGCGCGACAGAGGGCCAAAGCTGCCGCACCCGCGCACGTAAGGACCGCTGGACCAGAAGGCCCAGGCGGGACTTGTAAAATTGCTCGAGCTCGACAACGTCGATATGCATGCCAAAGCGCCCCTTTCCGCGCCGCGCACCAGAATTACCTGACTCCCCTGACACGTGCCTAGACGAGACTGCCGCTTCCGCGTTATCGAAGACCTAAGAAAAGGAGGGCCCGCCCCCATGTCCAAGCTGGAAATCCACCAATTCGAGGCTTTTTCCGACAATTACGGCTATCTGATCCACGATGCGGAGGCGAATGTGACCGCCGCCATCGACACGCCGGACACCCCGAAAATCCTGGCGGCCCTCAGCGAAACCGGCTGGCGCCTGACCCATATCCTCAATACCCATTGGCACCCGGACCACGCGGGCGGCAATGAAGAGCTGAAGGAAAAATTCGGTGTCGAGATCATCGGCCCCAAGGGTGAGGCGGATAAAATTCCGGGCCTCGATCGCGCCGTGGGCGAAGGGGATGTCGTCGAGTTTGGCAGCCACAAGGCGCGAGTGATGGACGTGCCCGGCCATACGCTGGGGCACATCGCCTATCACTTCGCGGACGACCACGTAGCATTTGTGGGCGACGCATTGTTCGTTCTTGGCTGCGGGCGGGTGTTCGAAGGCACGCCGCCGCAGATGTGGAGCTCGCTGAAAAAGATCGCGGCCCTACCCCCCACCACCACGGTCTATTGCGCGCACGAGTATTCGCAATCGAACGCACGCTTTGCCGAAACCATCGAAAAAGGCAATGACGAGCTACGCGCCCGCGTTATCGAGATTGACGAGTTGCGCGCACGCGGCGAACGCACGGTGCCAACCACCATCGAGATGGAGCTCGCCACCAACCCGTTCCTGCGCGCTGAAGAACCAAGCTTGCAAAAGGCGCTGGGCATGGAAGGCGCGGACCCGGCCGCGATCTTTACCGAAGTCAGGAAGCGCAAGGATAACTTCTGATGACCCCTGACGAGATCATCAAACTGTTGGAGCTTCGCCCCCATCCCGAAGGGGGCGGCTTTCGCGAGACCTTTCGTGACACATGTGACGGGCCGCGCGATCATTCCACGGCGATCTACTACCTGCTGCGCGAAGGCGAGCATTCCAACTGGCATCGCATCAATGAAAGCGAGATGTGGCACTTCTATATGGGGGAGCCGCTGGAGCTGACCTTTGTGGAGCCCGGCATCGGCATCCGCGAGCATATTTTGGGAACCGACCTCGCCGCCGGACAGCGCCCGCAGATCGTGGTGCCAAAAGGGGCCTGGCAAAAGGCCAGACCCCTGGGATCATTTACACTTGTGGGCTGTACCGTGGCACCGGGGTTTGAGTTCGATGACCTCGAAATCGCGCCGCACGGTTGGGAGCCGCCGTCCATGGCGCAAGACGAAGACCATCGTCGCAGGGACGATTAGTCCGCCTTCACAAAGCCCCCAAAACATTCGCCAAAGACGTGGTCCCAGCCGCCTTGGTATTGGTCGTGAATGCGTGCGGCATCGGCGCCCAGTTTTTCCCAATTGCGGTGGACGAGATCAACGCGACATTCATCATCGCCAAGGGCGGTGAATGAAATCTCCACTTCCGTTCCCTTCTCTTCCGGGTTGCGCAGGTGCCAGGAATAAACGATGCGGTGCGGCGCGTCCCACACAATGACTTTGCCCCATTGCACTTCGGTGCCGTCTTCTTGCGTCTCAAAAATGCGCCCGCCGACTTGCGGTTCGAAATCGACACGCGCGGTCTTTTCCTGCCCAATGGAATGGGTGTGCTTAGGCCACCAGTCGTTGATGCGCGCGGTAAAGAACTCAAAGGTTTCCGCCTGCCCGCGCGCGACCGTCATGGTCTTGGTGATGGGCTCGAATTTGGTTTGAACGGTCATTGTCGCCTCCCTTACGCCTTTGCCACGAAGCCGGCGAAACATTCGCCCAGCACGTGATCCCAGCCTTCATTGTAGTCGTCGCGCGTTTCCTGCGCGTCCTTGGCCAATTGTTCCCAATCGGAATGGGTGAGCTTCACCGTGCAGGTGCCGTCGCCTTGATCGGAAAATTCAACGCGGACTTCCGTCACGTTGTCTTTCGCGCCGGGCGTAGAGATCGGCGCGCCCCAGGCAATGGTGACGCTTTCGCCGGGCTTGAACTCTTTCACAATGCCCCAGGTGCGTTCTTCGCCACTGTTAAATGTCGCGAACAGGCGACCGCCCACGCGGGATTCCATGGTCACACCCGTTGCGCCCTCGCCTGAATATCTGGCGTCACGCACCGGCCACCACGACCCGATCTGCCCCGTGAAGAACCGGAACGCCTCGGTCGCATCCGCGCCAACCGTGAGCGTCTTGACGATCGGCTCGATCATGCTCGCAATCTCCAAAATCATTTGTCCGTATCCTTTTCCTTGGCCCCGCCGGATTTCGGCTGCCGTTCCAAATGCACGGCGAAATTGGCGAGCACGTCTTCCCAGAACCCTTCGAGATAGTCGCGGAGTTCACCGAGGCCCTCGCGGTCGACGGAGTAGTAGCGCCGCGTCCCGTCTTTGCGTTCGGTCACGAGCCCAGCCTCCTTCAAAACCTTGAGGTGTTGGGAAACGGCGGGCCGGGAAACCGGCATGCCTTCGGCGAGCGCGCCGACGGGGCTTTCCCCTGTTCGGAGCTTTTCGAAAATCTCGCGTCTCGTCGGGTCGGCGAGCGCTTCCAATACCTCTGCGTAAGCCATAGTCGTAACGTAAGCGATGACTAACGGTAAGTCAATGCTTCCCAAGAGAAAAGATTCGGACTAGGCTAGGATGACATAAAGGGAGGGCCGATATGCGCCAGTTTTTCGCGATTTTTGCCGTTGTGATTTTTTCGGCAATGGGCAGCGCCTGCGCTCAAGAAGACAACTTTACCCCGGCCCCCGATAACCGCCTCGCGCCCTTTGACGCCCTTGTGGGCACCTGGGAAGGGGTGACCACCGACCCCGAGGGAACGGGCGGCGACGTGATGCAATTTGAGTGGATCCTCGGCGGCGCGGCGGTCCAGCACACCCATGCCTTGGCCGACGGTTCTTATGGTGGGCGGACGATCTATTTTTTCGATCCCACTCTGAACGAAGGGTCCGGCAACATCATCTATCACTACTTCACGACGGCCGGGTTCCACACCCAAGGCACTGCATGGTGGGAGGGCGACACGCTGCACGCCAATGAAGCGGTGGTGGGTCATCCGACAATTACGGAAGTGGACGCGATCATCACGTTCAATGAGGACGGCTCGCTTACCTCGCAGTCGCGCTATCTCGACAATGGCGAGTGGACCCAAGGCCATGGCTTTCATTATGTGCGGACCGAGGGCGCGGAGATGGTGTTTCCTGATGAATAGCGCAAACGTCATGCTCCGACTTGATCGGAGCATCCAGGCGCCTTGAGCTGGACCCTCCGGTCGAGCCAGAGGGTGACACACAAAATGGGCTACCCGTTCGCGATGTATTGCCCGCCGTTGGCGGTAATCACCGAACCGGTAACAAAGCCCGCATGTTCATTGGCGAGGAAGGTCACGCAGTGGGCGATCTCTTCGGCCTTGCCCAAACGGCCAACGGGAATGGTGCCGATGATGGCTTCGAGCACATTGTCGGGCACGCCCGCCATCATGTCCGTATCGATATAGCCCGGCGCGATGGCGTTCACGGTGATGCCCTTGCGCGCGGTTTCCTGCGCCAGCGCTTTGGTGAAACCGATCACGCCCGCCTTGGCCGCGGAATAATTCGTCTGGCCCATCTGGCCCTTTTGGCCGTTGATGGACGACACATTGATGATGCGGCCAAAGCTGCGTTCCCGCATGCCCTCGATCACATTGCGCGACATGTTGTAGACGCTGTCGAGATCGACGCGGATCACCTCCGCCCATTTTTCGGGGGTCAGCTTGTGCAGCATGGCGTCGCGCACGATGCCCGCGTTGTTGACGAGCACGTCCACCGGGCCGAGCTTTGATTCCACCTCGGCGATGCCAGCCTGGCACGCGGCGAAATCGCCAACGTCCCATTTGAAAACCTCGATGCCGAGTTCCGCCGCGCAAGCCTTTGCCGCGTCATCATTGCCGCCGTAGTTCGCCGCGACGCTGTAGCCCGCATCCTTCAGCGCCTTTGAAATCGCCTTGCCGATGCCGCGCGTTCCGCCCGTGACCAGTGCAACTTTACCCATCAATCCAGTTCCCTCTTCATTCAGTTCGTATGCTTAGTCGCGTTCCACGCACATGGCGATGCCCATGCCGCCGCCGATGCACAGCGTGGCGAGGCCCTTTTTCGCGCCGGAGCGTTTCATCTCATAAACCAGGGTGTTGAGAATGCGCGCGCCCGACGCCCCGATGGGGTGGCCGATGGCAATGGCGCCGCCGTTCACGTTCACCTTGGCCGGGTCGAGGCCGAGATCCTTTGAAACGCAAAGTGCCTGCGCCGCGAAAGCCTCATTGGCTTCCACAAGGTCGAGATCGGCAACCGTCCAGCCCGCTTTTTCGAGCGCCAGCTTTGACGCGGGGATCGGCCCCGTGCCCATCACGGCGGGGTCAACCCCCGCCTGCGCCCAAGAAACAATGCGGGCGAGCGGTTCGATCCCGCGTTTTTTTGCTTCCTCGGCACTCATCAGCACCACAGCCGCCGCGCCGTCGTTGATGCCGCTGGCGTTGCCCGCGGTGACCGTGCCGCCATCGCGCTGGAACGCGGGCCGCAGACCGCTAAGCGCCTCGGCCGTCACACCGTCGCGGACAAACTCATCATGGTCGAGGGTGGTGTCCCCCTTCCGCCCCTTGATGGTGACGGGCACGATCTCATCCTTGAATTTGCCTGCCTTTTTCGCGGCTTCGGCCTTGTTCTGGGAAGCGGCGGCGAATTCGTCCTGTTCCTCGCGGGTCAATTGCCACTTGGTGGCGATGTTTTCCGCCGTCTGACCCATGTGATAGCCGTTGAAGGCGTCCCACAGGCCGTCTTTGATCATAGTATCAATGAATTTTGTATCGCCCATCTTGGTGCCGTTGCGCATGTGCGCGGCGTGGGGGGAGCCGCTCATGCTTTCCTGCCCGCCGGCGACCACAATGGTGCTGTCACCGCACTTAATCGCTTGCGCGCCGAGCGCCACGGTGCGGAGGCCCGACCCGCAGACCATATTGACGGTCCAGGCGGGGGAGGCTTCCGGTATGCCGGCGGCCATGGCGGCCTGACGGGGCGGATTCTGCCCCTGCGCGGCAGTCAGGATCTGGCCCATGATGACCTCGGAGACCTCCTCGCCCTTTACGCCCGCGCGGGCAAGCGCCTCGCGAATGGCGATGGCGCCCAGCTCGTGCGCGGCAAGGGGGCTCAAAGTGCCGTTAAAGGCGCCTACGGGCGTGCGGGCGGCACTGGCGATTACAACGTCGGTCATGGTTTCGTTCCTCTACGTGGCTTCTTCCGCTAGGCGGGAGGGGCGCAACATATCCGTCATATTTTCCCTATGACACGAAATAACTGTGCCGTAAACACATGGGAAACATGGCGGAAATTGCGAATAGGCGAGTCAAACGTTAACATACCACATTGATATGTCAGGTGTTTTTCTTTGCGCTGCACAACTCGCAAGGCTAGGATTACCTTCAGGAAGCGACAAAATGCGGCACCACAGCAGGAAAAATGCTGCGCAGCATAAATTTCGGGGAGTGCAACAAAGTGGCCCAGCAGAAGCCCGGTTCCGGTGAGCCGATCACCATCAAGAAGTATGCGAACCGCCGTCTCTACAACACGGCGACGAGTTCTTATGTGACGCTGGATCACCTCTGCCAGATGGTCAAGGACGGCCAGGACTTTGTGGTCTATGACGCCAAAAGCGGCGAAGACATCACCCGCTCGGTCCTGACCCAGATCATCTTCGAACAAGAGGGCAAGGGGCAGAACCTTCTACCCATCCAATTCCTGCGCCAGCTCATCAGCTTCTATGACGGTCAGATGAGCCAGATGGTGCCCGGCTATCTCGACTTGAGCATGGACCAGCTGACCAAGCATCAGGACGAGCTGCGCGAGAGCATGACGGAGGCCTTTGGCAACCCGGCACAGTCCATGCGCGTCTTTGAGGAAATGACCAAGGCTAACCTGAGCCTGTTTCAGGATACCTGGACCGACGCCATGCGCCGCATGATGGGCATGAGCGGTGTTGCCGGCGGGGCCTCTGCATCGCCGGAAGAGCCCGCGGCGGGCGGCGGTGACAAGGAAGCGGAGATGAACGCGCTTAAGGCGCAGGTCGCCGCCATGCAGGAACAATTGTCCGAGATGTCAAAGAAGGACTGACGGGCGCGCCTAGCTGCGCCAGGGCGTTTCCATTTTGCCCGCGCCATAAAGAAAGCCTTGCAGATACTCGACGCCGTATTCCTTGAGGATCTTCACCTCGGCATCGGTTTCCACCCATTCGGCGATCACTTCGACGCCGAAGTTCTTGGCCAGCTCCACAAGTGTTTTCACAAACATGCGGTTGTCGGCGCTGCTGGCGAGGTCCCGCACGAAAGCGCCGTCGATTTTCACAATGTCCACGTCGAGCGCCTGCAGATTGCGGAAGGACGTGTAGCCCGCGCCAAAGTCGTCGATGGCGACACGGCAACCGAGCCCGCGCAAGGCCTTCAGGAAGCTGACCGATTCATCCACATCGCGCAGGGCGACGGTTTCCGTCAGCTCCACCACCAACTGCTTGGCGATGTCCTGATTTTCTTCCATCACCTCAAGGAACTTGCGCATCCAAGGCGTGTCAGAGGCTGTATAGCCCGACACATTGAACGTGAAGGTCACGCCGGGGGACCGCCGCGCCTCGGCAATCACCAGTTCCTGAACGCGTTGGTCGATCAGGCGCACGAGGCCGAGCTGTTCGGCCACGGGAATAAATTCGCCGGCGGAGGCGATCTCGCCACCCGGTTTTTCCATACGGATCAGGCACTCATACATGGCGGTCTTGGCGGAGTCCGTATGAACAATCGGCTGGAACGCCAGCTTCATGCGATTTTCAGCCAGGGCGGAAACGATTGAATCCGCCACGGCGCGGTTGCGGCGGCGCCAGCTGACCTTCGCCGGGGAAGCATGGTGCACCACATAACAGTCGCGGCCATTGCGCTTGGCGCTGTCGAGCGCTTCTTCCGCACGGCTCATGGCTTCCTGGCTGGACTTCACACCGCTGTCGAGTTCAACGCAGCCGATGGAAATCGTGGCAATGGTTTTGCCTGCCGAGGTCTGGAACGGTTCAGCGCGGACAGCTTCGAGCAAGCGGCTTGCCACCAGTTCCATATCGTCGCGCGCCGCATTGGGCAGCACGACGCCGAATTTGTTGCCCGCCACGCGGCCCATCAGGTCGTGTTTGCGCAAGGCATAGCTGATGCGTTCACCCACCATCTGGATCAACTCATCGGCAATATCATAGCCGTGGCTTTCATTGATCAGCGCCAGACCGTCGATGCCGATCACCACATAGGCCCCTTGCCGCTGATGCCGCTGGGCCTGGGTCAGGGCTTCGCTGAGCGCCGCGCAAAGGCGCGAGCGGTTCAGGTGACCCGTCAATTCATCATAAGTGGCAAGGAAGGTCAGCCGCGCTTCGCGCTTCTTGCGTTCCGTCACGTCGCGCACCACACCGACGATGCGGGCGAGCGCGCCAGTATCATCCATAAAGCAAGTGCCGCGTTCTTCGAGCCACATGGGCTCCCCATTGCCCAGATCGAATTTGTATTCGGCGGTAAAGCCGGTGCGCGCCAGGATCGCCCGGCGCAGTTCCCGTTCGCGCGCCGCGCGGCCTTCGTCGCCAATGCCTTTCAAGAAATCGCGGCCCATTTTCAGCTTCGCCGCAACGTCCGGACCCATCAGTTTGTCGACCGGTCCCGACCACACAAGTTCGTCATTCGCGGAGGTCCAGTCATAGACCGCATCGCCAACGCTTTCGATGGCAACCTTGATGCGTTCGAGCTCACTGCGTTCGGCAAGGGCCGCGACGGTTTTGACTGATTGTGCGAGTGACACGTTTGACTACCCCGATGCCCTTGGACCTCACGACGCGGGTCCTTTTAATTCCAGATGGGCAGCCTATGACGGTGGTCGTTAAAATTCCGCCAATTTCGCCTGCGTGTACCTTGCCTCAACCCACAGCTTCTGCGCGATTTATGACGTGTACGGACAGCCGGACGTGCAAGACGGCAATCTTTGATTAACCATGTGATCGATTCCGGGACTTAAGATTTCACCTTGGCCTCGAGCGCGGCAAGGCGCACTTCGAGTTCTGCCACGCGGGCTTCAAGATCAGATGGCGCGGCAGGCGACGGCGCGGGCGCCGCCGGTTCGCGACGGGCACGCAGGGCGGCACGTGCTTCGGCGCTTCCCTGGATGCCACCGTATTTGCGCACATCGCTTTCTGGCACACCAAGCAAGAGCGCCATGGTGCCGATCTCGCGGTCGTGGATTTCGCGCTGATCCTTCCACATGGCATCAAGTTCGGCGGCGGTGAGCCCCAGGGACTGCGCCAGGTCAGCCTTGGTCAGGCCCGCCGCGGCGAGCCGTTCGCCAAACCATTTCTGATCAAAAAAGAGCGCCATGGGCATCCATCATTGAGGCGGATCAACGCAAAAGACTCTAGCGCCCCCTTAACCTGCGCGGCAAGGCGCGGGTTGCGGCGGCAATGGTCATCGCCCATAGTCCGGCCAAACTGCATGGGCTTGAAGAGGGGCGGGAATGTTCCTGCACGACATCTGGTATTTCGGGATGCGCTCGGCGGCGCTGAAACCCGGCGAAATTGAGCGCCGGGAAATGGTGGGCCTGCCGATCCTGTTCGCGCGCTCAAAGTCGGGTCAAGCTTTTGCCGTCCATGACATCTGCCCCCACCGCGGGGTGCCGCTGTCCGCCGGCAAGCTGTTTGACGAAGGCGACCAGGTCGGCGGCGAGGCGGTGACCGAGCCGCAGGTCGAATGCCCCTATCACGGCTGGCGCTTTGGCATCGACGGCGGCTGCCGCAAGATCCCCTCGCTGCTGGATGATCAGAACGTCGGGATCGAAAAAATCCGTGTGCGGACCTACCCCGTGCATGAAAAGAACGGCGTCATCTGGGTCTATATCCCCAGGCCTCAAACCGGACCGTTGGTCGAAGAGGTGACGCCCAAGATCCCCCCGCCGGAACTGCCGGCCATCGGCGAGGACTGGCAACCCAAGTTCCGCATGAAGATGGATTTCGGCTGTCACGTGGACCACGCGGTGATCGGGCTGATGGACCCCGCCCACGTTGCCTTCGTTCACCGGCAATGGTGGTGGCGCACGGAAAAATCCATGTACGAGAAAGAAAAGAAGTTCGGCCCCGTGCCCTACGGCTTTTCCATGTTGCCGCACGAGCCCTCGTCCAACTCCTTTGCCTATCGCTGGCTGTTCGGCTCAAAGCCGACGACGGAGATCGTGTTCCGCCTTCCCGGCATCCGGACGGAGCTGATCAAATCAAAGCGCGCGACGGTCCTGGGCCTCACCTGCGTTACGCCCATCACGGAGAAGCTGACGGAGATCACGCAGATCTTTTACTGGAACGCCCCCTTCCTGACAGCGCTGATCCCGATCCTGCGCCCCTTTGCCAAGACCTTCCTGGGTCAGGACGGCGACATGGTGGACCTGCAGCAAGAGGGGCTGAAGTACGATCCGCGCCTGATGCTGATCAACGACACGGACGTGCAGGCCAAATGGTATTTCCGCCTGAAAGACGAATATCAGGCCGCGAATGACGAGGGCCGCGACTTCGTTAACCCGGTCAAACCCGCCACCCTGCGCTGGCGCAGCTAGAAATCATCTGAAAACGGCTGAATTCCCGACTTTTCCACCGAATTTCCGGGGGTGCGTCGTTTCGTCATGAACCAATTTGTTAACCAAATCGCTTATTGTCCGGCCCTTGAACAGAGGGCTTTCGACAAAGGCCCCGCCCCCTCGGGAAGGAAGACCGACGCCATGACCCAAAAGTCCGCTGCCGACTATCAGCCGCTGACGCCGCCCCTGACCTGGGCGGAACGTCTTGCCGACATGCTGGTCATGGGCGTGATCATTTTCTGGTTCGCCTTCCTGGGTGTGGTGCCGCAAAAAGGGCGCCCGCAGGATCTGCCAAGGCGCCCTTCTAACGATAATGATCGTGCAGACGACGGCGAGATGTCTCGTCTCGCCGCCGAATAGATCTGCAGCTTTAGTTCGCGGCGAAACCGCCGAGGCCGATGTCGCGGCGCGCGGTCACAATCGTGACCATCATCCCCACCAGCACATCCACAAGTGCCAGCGTTGCCAGCACCAGGAAGGTCGCGGTGGCATAGCCGTCTGCTACCAGCAGCAAGCCCAGCGCAACAATGAACACCAGCATGCTGAGCCCGTGGTTGCCCAGGGAGAAGCCGCGCGTGTTCGTGGCCTTGATCATCTCAAGCGCCAAAGCGAAGAGACCGATCATCACCATCATGTCGCCGTTGCTCAGCACGAGGTTGCTCGCCTCGGCCGACGGCCATTGGGTGACGCGCATGGCGTCTGCCGCGAGCCAGGCATTCATGTCGCCTTGCATCATGGCAATCACTGCGTAAGCGGCAATCAGCACACCCACGAACGGTATAAGTGTCAAAATTCGGAATACGATCATTGGACCTCTCACCCTCTCTTCAAAGAGGCGTGCCCCCACGCCTGTTCAGTCCGTTTCACTCGCTTGCCACCCAACAATAGCGCCGGATCCAAGCGACCATAGGAATAGAGTTTATCATTCCTTAATGACGGTTGTATCGGCAGAGAATGGCCAGATTGTGCCCTAGAAAGCCTCGATTCCGCCCTAATCGAGGGAATCAGCCCCTGTCATTCCCGCTCTGCGTGTCGGCCTTTCGCGCGCCCAGGTAGGAGCGCCGCAGCCAGAAGCCGCCCACAATCCAAAGGGCAAGCACCGCGACCACCCCAACGATGACCCAGAAGCTCGCGCCTTGGGTAAGCGCCAGAAGCCCGCCGCTGACGACGGCGATGACGGCCGCCTTGGGGATGATGCCAATCCCGGTGCCGATGTTGAATTGTGCAAGGGAGATGTGACTGACCCCCGCCGCCATGTTCACGACGATAAAGGGCGCGGAAGGAACGACGCGCACGATGGCGCTCGCAAAGATGCCGCGCTTGCCCACAAGGGAGCTGATCGCGTTCGCGCGGTCACCGCCAAATCGGCGCAAAATATCTGCACCAAAAAAGTGCCCGAGCGCAAATCCGAGGTTCGCCGATAGCATGGTCCCGAGCCATGAAATGAGAAAGCCATAGTAAGGGCCGAACAAAACCACCGCGGCGGCGATCATCACGAACTGTGGGAAACCCGTAAGGCCCAGCAGCACGAAGGCGAGTACCGCGATGATGGGTGCCCACAAGGTGCCGCGCCCTGCGCCGATAAATCGTTCGGCGGTGGATTCCCCGTCGAGGTTCAGCATCTCTTGCCCAAAGAGATAAAGCCCCGCGATAAAGCCGAGGATGGTGATGCCGAGGACGATCGTTCCCGCAAGCCGCCAGTCGAAGCCGCCGCCGGGGGCGCTGTTATCGGAACCCGTCTCGCTCACGTTTTTAAAGTTCCCGCCGTTCGCCCGGCATGCGGGCCCTGTTCCGCAGCCAGATCACGCCAAACAGATCACTGAGCGACACCCAAAGCCTTTGCAGGTTTGTATATTTCGAGGTGCCGCTTTGCCGTTCCCGATGGCTCACATCCACATGAGAAATGTCATAGCCTTCGCGCATCATAAGCGCGGGCAGGAAACGGTGCATGTGATCAAAATAGGGAAGTCGCAAAAAGGCTTCGCGCTCAAACAGTTTCAGCCCACAGCCCGTGTCACGCGTCGAGTCTTTGAGCAGCCAGCCGCGCACGCCGTTGCCGACGCGGGAGGCGATGCGTTTTGACCAGGTATCCATGCGCTTTTCCCGCTGGCCCGCCACCATGCGTTCATTCGCCGGTCGGCCGGCGCGGTCATATTGCGCGAGCAGTTTCGGAATGTCGGCGGGGTTATTCTGCCCATCGCCATCGAGCGTGATGACGAGCTCGCCCCGCGCATTCAGAATGCCGGAACGGATCGCCGCGCTTTGCCCGCAATTGACGTTATGGGCGATGACGCGCAGCTCCGGCACCTCATCCTTCAGGGACTGCAATTTTGCCAGCGTGCCGTCGGAGCTGAGGTCATCCACAAAGAGGGCCTCGAAAGAGGCAAGCCCACGCAGGGCGGTCACGATCTCATTCAGCAATGTTTCCACATTGCCTTCCTCGTTCATGACCGGAACCACGACGGAAATCCGGGGGGTATCGCCTGCTCCAGAAGTGCTCATGGGCTCCTGCCGCTTGTCTCGATTCTGTCCCGCCAGCCCTTGCCAAACGGGGGGCGGCGGCCTTATGCGATCTCGCGCGTCTCTATCCCATGGGCTATGCCACGGCGCAAGGCTTGCAGCCTCACAGGAAAGCCGCGAGGTGGGAAGACAGGCGGCGCGACCATGGTTAAAGTCGCAAAGCATAGAGCGAGGGAATGAAATATCCGCATGAGCGACGGGACGGCCACCGACGGACAAGACGGTATCTGGGGGCGCCTCTGGGCCGGGGCAAGCTCGCGCCCGGGCCTGGCCATTATTCTCGTCTGCCTGCTCGGCATCCTGCCCGGGCTCTTTACGACCCCGCCCCTCGACCGGGATGAAAGCCGCTATGCCCAGGCCAGCCGCCAGATGCTGGAAACCGGCGATTTTGTCGAAATCCGCTTTCAGGACGAGGCCCGCAACAAAAAACCCGCCGGGATCTATTGGATGCAGGCCGCCACCGCGACCCTTTTTGGGGGCGCGGACCATGCCCCCATCTGGGCCTATCGTATCCCCTCGGTGCTCGGGATCATCGGCGCAGCGCTCGCCACCTTCTGGGCGGGCTGTGCGCTTTTCGACCGGCGCGTGGCGCTGCTCGGTGCGCTTCTTTTAGGAGCCTCGCTCAGCGCCGTTGTCGAAGGCCATATCGCCAAGACCGACGCCATGCTGCTCTTCACCATTGTGGTCGCCCAAGGGGCCATGGCGCGCGCGTATCTTTCCGCGCGGCGCGGCGAGGCAAAGCCCGGCTGGGGCATCACAACCGCATTCTGGGTCGCGCAAGGCCTCGGCCTGCTGATCAAAGGGCCGATCACTCCCATGGTCTCGGCACTCACCTTCATCGGGCTCGCCATCGTCGATCGCGACATCAAATGGGGGGCGCGCCTTCGCCCCTTCACCGGCGTGTTGATCGCCGCGCTGATCGCCCTGCCCTGGCTCATCGCCATTTACATCGCCACCGACGGCGCCTTCTTCGCCGAGGCCGTTGGAAATGACATGGGCGGCAAGCTCATCTCCGGTCAAGAACGGCACGGCGGCATCCCCGGCTATCACCTCTTACTGCTCACGGCCATGTTCTGGCCCGCGGGACTGTTTGTCTGGCCCGCGCTCGCACGCAGCTGGACCGAGCGCAAGGCCGCCGCCGTCCGGTTCTGCATTGCGTGGATCGTTCCCACCTGGCTGGTCTTTGAGCTGACCTCTACCAAGCTGCCCCACTATGTGCTGCCGACCTATCCCGCGCTGGCGCTGCTCACCGCGGCGTTCCTGTTCAGCGAAGCGCGAACCGGGTTTGCCATCTGGCGCAAGGTCGGTGCGGCGCTGTGGGTTCTGATCACGGTACTCTTGTGCGTTGCTGCCGTCGTCGTGCCCGCCATCTATGGCGAGGGGGTCTATTGGCTGATCGCGCCGCTGGCCGCATTGATCGCCGCTGCAGCTGTCGCTGTCGGCATCAAAGCCTGGCGCGCCGCCGCACCGCTCACCGCTTTCGAAGGCATCCTTGTCGGCCTCGCCACCATGGCAATGGTGTTCCAACTCACCTTGCCCGCACTTGATGATCTTGCCCTGTCGCCGCGTCTTGCCGCTGCCGCAGAGCGCAATATGGGTGACGGCGCCCCCGCAACCGTATCAACAGGCTATGCGGAACCGAGTCTTGTTTTCCTGACCGGCACGGACACCATCCTCGACACGCCGGAAGTCGCGGCCGACCACCTCGCCGCGATGCCTGGCGCGGTGGCACTCGTCGCCACGGAACAAAATGAGCGCTTCCTCGCGCGCGCCGCTGAATTGCATCTAGACGTTGAAGTGCGCGAAGAAATCGAAGGCTTTAATTATTCAGGCGGCGATCCGCTGACCATTTTGGTCTATCGCGCCGCGGAGGACCCCCGATGAACGAGGCGCAACCGTCAACGCCCAAGGGCGACATTCCCCATCCGCCGTGGGTGCGCTTTGGCCTCATGCTGAGCTGGCGGCAGGCGGCGCTCACCTTCATCGCCATTCTGACGCTCGCGCGTGTCTGGCTGTTGTTTGTGGCACCCTTCGACCTCGGGCCCGACGAAGCGCAGTATTGGTCGTGGAGCCGTGATTTTTCTTTCGGCTATTTTTCCAAGCCCCCCATGCTGGCCTGGGTTATCGGCGCGACCACCGCCGCCTGCGGAATGGGCGAAGCTTGCGTGCGCCTTGGCTCGCCCTTCTTTCACGGCTTTACCGCGCTGATGCTCTTTCTTCTCGCGCGGAACATGTTCGATGATCGTGTGGGATTCTGGACCAGCATTCTGTATGCCACCCTGCCAGGCGTCTGGTTTTCCTCCGGCCTCATTACCACCGACGTGCCGCTGCTCTTTTTCTGGTCCTTGTCGCTTGTGGGGCTCTGGTTCTTGCGCGAGGAACGCGCGCTGAAATGGGCCATCGTTCTGGGCGTCGGCATCGGCCTTGGCTTCATGAGCAAATACGCCATGGTCTATTTCCTGATCGGTGGCGCGCTTGCCAGCATCATCGACAAGCAAACACGGCGCGCGATCCTGTCGCCCTACGGAGCTATTGCCGGGGTCATTGGGCTCGCCCTGTTCGCGCCGAACCTTTGGTGGAATTCCACCCACGATTTTTCGACGCTCACCCATACCGCCGCCAACGCCAATTGGGGCGCAGACCTGTTCAACCTTGATGAAATGCTCGATTTCATTGGCGGACAGTTTGCCATCTTCGGACCATTCCTGTTCGGCGCGCTGGTCTTTGCGCTCGTGAGTTTTGTCATGATGGCGCGGCGAAAGGACAGCATCGACTTTCGTCTGCTCTGGCTTGCGTCCTTCGCCGTGCCCGCGCTCAGCGTCGGCATCGTGCAAGGGTTCATTTCGCGCGCCAATGCGAACTGGGCGGCAACGGCCTATGTGGCCGCCACCGTTCTCGTGGTGGCGTGGCTGCTCAAATCCCGCGCCAAGCCCCTGCTGCCCGCGTCCTTCATTCTGCACAATGTCTTCGGGCTTTTGCTTGTCGCCGTTGTCATTTGGCCCTCGCTTATCGTTACTCTGGACCGGACCAATGACTTCAAACGCGTACGCGGCTGGGAAGAGATCGGCAAATATGTAGAGGTCCGCGCGAATGGGGGGATCGATGGCCAACCCTACACCGCTGTCCTCGTCAACGACCGGCTGACTTACGGTGAGCTGCTCTATTACGCACCGGACATGGCGGTGCCCCTGACCATGTGGGACGCAAACGGTGTGCCCGAAAATCACTTCGAATTGATGGACCCCTTCACCGCCGATCTCGACGGCAATGTGTTGATCGTTGCCCGAGGCAACGGAGCGGAGCATATCGCGTCCGCCTTCGCGCGCGCGCGGGAACTGGAGCCCCTGTCGGTACAAATCGGAGGCGGGCGAACACGGGACTATCGCCTTTTCGTGGTCAACGATTATCAGGGCATCCCCGCCCAATGACACAAGCGTGAGCCCCTGTGCGCGAACTGTGTGTTGGCGCGCGAGGCTCTGGCTTCAAACATACCCCGGAACAAAACCGCCGCCCGATCGGGGCGGTACATCATTTCCCGGGGGGATCCATGTCACTTCAAAACCAGTTCAGAAATTCGATTGCCGTCGCAGGGTTGCTCGCCACCTTTGCCTTGCCCGGCGTCGCCTTTGCGCAAGCGGACGAGGCCTATACCGAAAGCTTCTACGCCTTTCTTGACGACGAGTTCGAAACGGAACTCGCGCGCAGCCCCATCGGGCTGACGTTTCAGGGCCGACGGGACCGCAATGACGAATGGGATGATTTTTCCGACCAGGCCTTTTTCGATCAGGTGGAGTATGACCGCGCCCAGCTTGAGCGCCTGCACGAGGGGTGGGATTACGACCGCCTGACGCAATCCGCGCAAGTGTCCTACCTTCTGTTTGAAGAGTTGAACCAGCAAACCCTCGACAGCGCGCCGTTCTATCGCGACGGTTATGCGATCATTTCGCTCTTCAATTTCGCGACCACCTCCATCGCCATCATGGTCAACGCCCAGCAGGTCACCAATGTGGAAGACGCGGAGGCCTATATCTCCCGCGTAGCGGAACTGGAGCGCGTCTTCGGGCAAATGGCCGACACAATTCGCGACCGCACAGAATACGGCGTCACCCCGCCAGACTGGGTTTATCCTCAATTGATCCAAGGGGTCGGTGGCCTCGCCGCCCTCACCGCATCGGAAGAAGCCGCCGCGCAGCATCCTTTCTTTGGTGATTTTGCCGCGAAGCTGGAAGCCGCCGGGATTTCCGGCGCGGAGGCTGAACGCCTGCAAGCGGAGGTCACCGCCGCGATCACCGGGCCGCTCGCGCAAGGCTATGCATCGCTCCTCAATGTCTTCGAAGAAGTCGCGCCTCTTTCCACCACTCAAGACGGCGTCTGGCGCGGACCGAATGGTGAGGCCTACTACGCGCAACTGGTGCGGCAATATACCGAAACCGACATGACGCCCGCCGAGGTTCACGACTTTGATCTGGCGGAGGTCGCGCGCATCCAGGATGAAATGCGCACCATCATCGCCGAGATGGGCTTTGAAGGAACCTTGCAGGAGTTCTTTGATTACATCACCACGTCCGATGAGTTCCGTTTTCCCAATACGGACGAGGGCCGCGAGGAATTTTTGACTCTGTCCCGTGACGCGGTTGCGCGCATTCAGGCAATGGCGCCCGACTATTTCAACTTGATCCCCGTATCACCGCTCGAAGTGCGTGCAGTTGAGGAATGGCGCGCCAGCACCAATCAGGGCGCATTCTACACCGCGCCCCCGCGCGGCAGCGATCAGCCGGGCATCTTCTATGCAAACCTCGCCAATATGGACAGCTGGCAGCGGCATACGCTCGAAGCGCTCGTATTTCACGAGGCGGTGCCGGGGCATCACTTCCAGCAGGCGTTAGCAACCGAGGCGGAGAACGTGCCGGAGTTTCAGAAGAATGCCGGGTCCACCGCCTTTGCCGAAGGCTGGGGCCTATATGCCGAACGCTTTGCGCACGAGATGGGCGCCTATTCCAACCCAACGCAGGAGTTCGGCCGCCTTGCCTCCGAACTTTGGCGGGCGACCCGGCTCGTGGTCGACACGGGCATGCACTATCACCGTTGGAGCCTTGAAGAGGCCCAGACCTATATGCGTGAGAACACGCCCCTCTTCGACAATGCCATCGATGAGGAGACCCGCCGCTACATGACCTGGCCGGGGCAGGCCCTCGCCTACAAGATGGGCATGACGGGCATTCTGGACCTTCGCGCCCGGGCGCAGGCGGAACTGGGTGATGACTTCGACATCGCCGCCTTCCACGACGTGGTGCTGGGTAACGGCAACTTGACCATGGGCGTTCTGGAGGCGCTGGTGGACAACTTTATCGAAGACACCCGCGCCCAATAGGCGTTCCTGACCTCACGGAAAGGCCCCCGGCGTGGCGCATGCGGCCGCGCCGGGGGCTTTTTTACAGACGCCTCCCGTGCTTTGATCCCGGCAAATCAATGCGGGGGTATCTTCATGCACATTCGTCATCTGTTTCTGATCGTCTTTGGCGCCATTGCGCTTTTGTTGGCCGGCTGCGACCAGAACAACCAAAGCGCCGCGGCGGACAGCACCGCCGCCGAAAGCACCGTACTGGCCGAAGATACGGCCACGCCCCAAAGGGAAGATCAGACCGCGGCTTTCTTCGCCTTCCTGGAAGACGAATATGAAGCCGAACTGATGCGTAGCCCGGTAGCACTTATGCAAGAGGGTCGCCGAGAGCGTTATGATGAGTGGGATGATTTTTCCGATCAGGCGGTTTTCGATCAACGTGACTTTGATCAACGTCAGCTCGATGAAATGCACGAGCGTTTTGATTACGACAGCCTGACGCGGCCGGCGCAGGTTTCGTATCTGTTGTTTGAGGCAGACAACGAACAAGCTATCGAAGGCGCACGCTGGTACCGCCATGGCTATCCCATCAATCCACTGTTCAACTTTCCGACGGGCGTGGGCACGATCCTCGCCAACAGCCACCAGATCGCGAATCTTGATGAGGCCGAAGCCTATGTCACCCGCGTAAGTGAACTTGAACGCGTATTCGGCCAGATCGCCGACCGCATCCGCGACCGCACGGAATTTGGCGTCCTGCCCCCCGACTGGGTCTATCCCCAATTCAGTCAGGCGCTGAATGGACTGCTCGCCTCCACCACCTCCGATGAGACGGCGCGCGAGAACCCCTTGTATGTGGATTTCAGCACCAAGGTCGATGCGCTGGACATCAGTCAGGACGAAAAGGACCGCCTGCAAGCCGAATTGCGCGCCGCGATTACCGGCCCGTTGGCGCGCGGCTATGAGGCGCTAATCGCTGCGTCCGACGAAGCCGCCCCCCTTTGCACAACACAGGATGGGGTCTGGCGCATCCCCGACGGCGATGAGTATTACGCCTACCGGGTGCGGCTTGGCACCGGGCTCTCCATGAGCGCGGCGGAGATTCATGAGTTTGGTCTGGCCGAGGTTGAACGCATCCAAAATGAGATGCGGGGGATTATGGCCGAGGTGGGTTTCGAAGGCACGTTGCAGGATTTTTATGAGTTCATGCGCACTGACGAGCAATTCGCCTATGCCAGCACCGATGAAGGCCGCGAGGAATTTCTCTCTGACGCCCGCGCCGCTGTCTCGCGTATTGAGGAATTGACGCCGCAGTATTTCAATCTGCTGCCCCATTCGGCGCTGGAAGTGCGCCGTGTGGAGCCCTATCGCGAAGCATATGTCGCCGGCGCATTTTACAACGGACCCGCACCGGACGGTTCGCGCCCGGGCATCTTCTACGCCAGCCTGGCGGACATGGACCAATGGCGCACGAATTCAACCGAGGCACTGGTATTCCACGAAGCTGTGCCGGGGCACCATTTCCAAATGGCCTTGCAGACCGAGATGCAAGACATGCCGAGCTTCCAGCGCAATCTATTCTTCTATTCCTATATGGAAGGTTGGGGGCTTTATGCCGAACGCCTCGCCCATGAAATGGGCGCCTATAGCGATCCCTATTCCGAGTTTGGCCGGTTGAGCCTTGAGATTTGGCGTGCCGCGCGGTTGGTGGTGGATACCGGCGCACACTACGACCATTGGAACCTGGACCAAGCCATCGCCTATATGCAGGAAAATACACCGCTGCCCGATAGCTCCATTCAGAACGAGGCACGACGCTACCTCGTGTGGCCGGGTCAGGCCCTAAGCTACAAGATGGGTATGACAGAAATCATGCGTCTACGCACCCATGCGCAAGGGGAACTGGGTGACCGCTTCGACATCCGTGACTTCCACGATGTTGTTCTGGGCAACGGCGCGGTACCCATGAGTGTTCTGGAGGTTCTTGTAGAGGACTACATTCAAGACAAGCTGGCGGAATAGAGCTCAACCACCCGCCAGCAACTTTCGGATATCCTTAAGCCATTTTACGCGAGACCTGAGCCAGGTCGCATGAAGCGCCCGGAACCAGTCTGTGGAATGTTCTTCTGACAAGGGTTCTTTTTGTTGCGCAGTAACCCTTCCTTCGACTTCGTCAAGGAAGGCAGACCGCGCCTTGGCCGGTGCAAGCTGCAACATAGATAGCCGTGAGCGCAGAGGGTCAAATCCCGGATTGGCCGCGCGGTCCACGTCGAGCAACCAAGACTGAAAGGCCGCCTCTCCGGCCCTGCTGAGGGAATAGACCGTGCTCTTCCGCTTGCCTGTAGCGGCCTTGGCGCTTGTCAGGAGCTTCGCCTTGTGGAGGCGGCGCACCAAGGGATAGATCGCGCCCGCCGACCCGCTCCAATAGGCCGATGGCGAATTGGCAAAGGTCGCCGCCAGCGTATAAGCCGAGGTGGGCTGCATCTGTTTCACCAGCCCCAGGGCCAGCCCCTCCATTTCCGTCAAATCGATCTCAGCGGAATCAGTCATGTCCAAAATTTAATCTTCCCGGGGATTTGAAAGCCAGCAAAACCGAGTATATTACTAATCGTAATATATGGAGGGTGCCATGGACGTCAATCAGATCATTTCGGGCGCAATGGTCGCCGGGCTTGCGCTTGCCTTCACAGGCTGCGCAGCAACGGCGTCAGGCGAAGGCGGGAGCAACGTCATGCAAACCATTCCGCTCGAAACGGTTCAGGGGCGGACGTTTATTGACGCCTCGTTCGACGGGACCGCGCCAGAGCGGTTCTTGCTCGATACAGGTGGCTCGAACGGCGTCTTCCTCCGTTCCTATGTGGATCGCGCAGGGTTGAGCCTTGGTGAGCCGCGCGAATTGCGGAGCCCGCTTGGCGACAATGTGCAAATGGTTGATACCGCGCGCTATGACCGCCTGACCATTGGCGAACTCGATCTGCCCGGCGGCAGTTCCCTGATCATGGAAGACGGGCAGTTTCCCCTGCCCGGCGTCAATGGTGTCGTCAGCCTGACCCCCTTGAGCGCTCACATGGTCGAGCTGGACCTCGGCGCATCCGAACTTCGTGTGGTTGACGCGCCCGGCAGCACCGTTGCGGCGTGGCATCCTCACCCCGCGGGCGAACCCTTTTACACCCTGGACATCTTCGTGGGCGACGTCGCGATCCCCGCCCACATCGACAGCGGCAATCCCGGCGCGGTCATGCTACCCCTCGCCTTTGCCGAACAATTGCCGCTAACAACGGAGCTTCAAGAAGTGGGACGTTTCCGCACAGTAGATGCGGAGCGCATCATCTACCGAGCGCACCTCGATGCGGCCATGAATATTGGCGGGTTGACTGTTCCCGCCGGTGACGTGCAGTTCGCCGACATTCCCTTTGCCAATGTGGGTAGCCCAACACTTGCAGACTGGGTGTTGGTAATCGATGCGCCGAGTAAGCGCTTCGGGCTTTATGACCCGAACTAACCGCGCGCTTTTGCGTAGGCCTCAACGGCGCTGAGAAAGGCTTCATTTTCGTCCACCTGCCCCACCGTGACGCGCAAGGCGCCCACGGGCGGAAAGGCGCGAACGATAATGCCGCTCTTGCGCAGGTGCGCATCGAGTTCGGCCATGGACCCCAATGCCTCCGGCACGCGGAAAAAGGCAAAGTTGCCCGCGCCCTCGGTGACGTTGAAGCCAAGGTCCTTCAGCCGTTCATTAATGGTGGGCAGCCACTCGCTGTTCAGCGCGAGAGACGCTTCAAAATGCGCGCCGTCGGCAAGGGCGGCGATGGCCGCCTCTTCCGCTGAGGTCGTCACCGCGAAGGGCGACCGGATACGGCCGATGGCGCCGATCACATCATCGGGGCCATAGCCCCATCCGACGCGCAGGCCGGCAAGGGCGAACATTTTTGAAAAGGTGCGCGTCATGATGACGTTGTTCGCGCCGCTGTCGATGGACGCTTTCACCAGGTCCGTGCCCGCGGTGTAGTCGATGTCTTCCACATACTCCGCATAGGCGCTGTCGAGCACGAGCAATGTGTCGTCGGGCAACCCTGCGCGCAAACGCTGCACTTCGTCCTTGTGCAAAAAATGCCCGGTGGGATTATTGGGGTTCGCGAGATAGACGAGCTTCGTCTTTGCATTTGCCCGCTCGATCAATGCTTCAATGGAAACCGCATCGCCCTTCATCGGCGCCTTCACCGGTGTCGCGCCCGCGGTCAGCGCCGCGATCTCGTACATGGGGAACGTGAGTTCAGGAAACAGCACCTCGTCGCCGGGGCCCGCGTAGGCATAGCACAGGAGTTCCAGAATGTGGTCGGACCCCGTGCCGGTGAGGATACGGTCTGCCTCGATATTCCAATGGGCAGCAAGCGCCGCGCGCAGGCGTGCGTTCGTCGGATCAGGATAAAAGGGAATGCGGTCCGCCGCCGCACGATAGGCTTCAACGGCCTTGGGGGACGGTCCGGCGGTATTTTCGTTCGACGAAAGCTTGAAGACTTTCGCAACGCCTTCAACCTTGCTCTCCCCCGCCTTGTAGGGGCTGATCTTCAGAATATTTTCGCGGATACGCGGCGCCATGTCGTCTGCCTTTAGTCCTGAACCATTGTAATCGTGTCACCGAGCTTGATCGTGCCGCCCTTAAGCACGCGCGTACGACAGCCGCCGCGCCAGTCCGGCGTCAGGGCTTCGCGTAGGCCGGGATAAGCCTCGTCCATCATGTTGCAAGGGTCCGTCTCGCTCATCACTTCAAGCTCCACGTCGCCGATGCGCACCCGAGCGCCGGTGGTCTCATTGAATTCCATCCCGTCCACAAAGATGTTGGCGCGCCGCTCTGACCAGATTACCTCGCGGGTGGGATTGAGGTCGGCCATGGCTGCCGCCCAGGCGTCCTTCGAGAGAATTGTGATCTGCGCGTTTTTCAAAACACCGCGCGCATCGCCCTCGATGCCTTTCTCGACGGATACATTTGCCACTTCGATGGGCTCCAGCTCGCTGCGCACTTGTTCTTTGCGCTGCATGGCGAGAACCTTGCCGGTATGAGTTGTCATTGATCACTCCGCATCGGGTTGAGCATCGGGTTCGGCATCCTGAAATGCCTTTTGGCCCCGCGCTGCGTCATCGGCCTTAACGAGCAATGGATAGGGGGAAAGGTCAACCCCCCAACGCCGCGCGTTATAAAACTGTGGCACAAGAAAAATCTCCGCAATGCCGGGGGTGTCACCAAAAAGAAACGGCCCTTTCCACTCGCGGCGGTGGAGCCCCTCTTCCAGCGCGGCGAAACCTTCGGCCATCCAATGCGCCATCCAAGCGACTTTCCCCTTGCCGTCCAAATCAAACGTGGTTTCGAGATGTTTCAACACCGCAAGATTATTCAGCGGGTGAATTTCGCACGCGACCGCCAGCGCAAAGGCGCGCGCGTTCGCGCGGATCAATGCATCGCGCGGCAGGAGCGCGGGCTCGGGCTGCGTCTCGTCCAGATATTCGATGATCGCCAAGGACTGGCTCAGCACCGTGCCGTCATCGAGTTCCAGCGCGGGCACTTTGCCTTGCGGGTTCAGTGCGCGATAGGCGGGCTTCAGGTTCTCGCCACCATCGGCGACAAGGCTCACGCTGACATGATCGTAAGGAAGCCCCTTGAGGTTTAGTGCGATGCGCACCCGATAGGCCGCGGATGAGCGCCAATATTCATAGAGCTTCATGGACGCGCCTTTCTCAGGAACCGGTATATTGCACGACCTTCTGGTCGATGGCGCCGAAGATGTCGGCCCCGTGTTCATCGGCCATTTCGATGCGCACCTGATCACCGAACTTCATAAAGGGCGTTTTGGCCTCGCCCTGTTGAATGGTTTCGATCATGCGAATCTCGGCGATGCAGGAATACCCAACACCCCCTTCGGCAATGGGTTTGCCAGGTTCGCCGTCGAGCTTGTTCGACACGGTCCCTGACCCCACGATCGCGCCCGCGCCAAGGGGCCGCGTTTTCGCCGCATGGGCAATGAGCGTGGGGAAATTGAAGGTCATATCGATCCCTGCATTGGGCACGCCAAATTTTTGCCCATTAAGAGACGACTTGAGCGGCAAGTGCACCTTGCCGTCGCGCCAGGCATCGTCCAGCTCATCCGGCGTCACGGCGACCGGCGAAAAAGCGCTGGAGGGTTTGGACTGGAAAAAGCCAAAGCCCTTGCCCAGCTCGCCCGGGATAAGGCCACGCAGGGACACATCATTCACAAGCATCAACAGGCGAATGTGCTGCCCCGCGTCTTGTTTCGTAACGCCCATGGGCACGTCGCCGGTGATAACGGCTACTTCCGCTTCGAAGTCGATGCCCCAGCCTTCGTCCTGCGCCATCAGAATGTCATCGCGGGGGCCGAGGAACGAATCCGAGCCGCCCTGATACATCAGCGGGTCTTCCCAGAACGTTTCGGGCATTTCCGCGCCGCGCGCCTTGCGCACCAGTTCCACGTGATTGACGTAAGCGCTGCCGTCCGCCCATTGGTAGCTGCGCGGCAAGGGAGACTCGCAATTTGCGGGGTCGAATTCCTCGCCCGCCACATTGCCAATGTTGAGCTCTTGATAGGTGGACTCAAGACGAGGCTCTAACGCCTCCCAATCATCGAGTGCGGCCTGCAGCGTTTTGGCGATGCCGGGCACGGCAACGCATTTTTTGAGATCGCGCGAGACGACAACAAGCTGGCCGTCGCGGCTTCCGTTTTTGAGAGTCGCGAGTTTCATAGGGCGCAGAAGTCCTTCAGGTTAGTCTTTGGCTTGCCAGCTCTTGTGGTAGTCGGCCCACTCAACGCTGCTGGCCCCTTCTCCTACCTCAAGTGGGTCCCGCGTGTCGATCATCACCGCGTATTCGTCCGTCCCCGGTTTGGTCTGCTTGAACGCTTTTTCCAGCGCCTTGGGGTGCGGCCCGTGGGTAAAACCCGTGGGGTGGAAGGTGACCATGCCGGGGTGAATGTTGTCGCGGCTGAAGAAATCGCCCGCGTGATAGAAGATCACTTCGTCGTAGTCGTCGTTATTGTGGAAAAAGGGCACCTTCAATGCGTCTTCGTCCGTCTCGAACGGCCGCGGCACAAAGGTGCAGACCACAAAGCGATTGCCCATGAAGGTGGAATGCGCCGACGGCGGAAGATGATAACGGTGGCTCATCAACGGGCGAATGTCGCGCACGTTGAGACGCACGGGGGACAGATCGCCCTTCCAGCCCACCGCATCGAGCGGATTATAGGGATAAGTGACGGTGGAGATTTCCCCCAGGCGTTTCACCTGAACCTGCCATTCGCCGGGCTTGGTCGCCTGTTGCTCGAACGCGCCGTCGATGGCGGGCACATCCAGCATGGCCGGATCGAAGATCGCGTGCGGCCCCAGGATGCCCCGGTCCGGCAGCTTATAGCAGGCGTTGGTGCATTCGATGAGCATCGCCATCACGGGTTCCGCGCATTCCAGCCGCCACATGGTGGAACGCGGCAATACAATGTAGTCGCCGGCCTCGAAGCTGAGGTGCCCGTAGTCGCAAAAGAGCTCGCCCTTGCCCTTGTGCACAAAGATCAGCTCATCCCCATCGGAATTTCGCGCGAGCGCGGGCATGTTGCCTTCGGTATTCCAGATGCGGATTTTCGTCGCTGCATTGTGGAGCACGTCTTTCGCGGCCCAGGGCGTGTTACCCGCGGCATCAAGCTTTGACAGATCAAACGCACGCGGCCGCAGCGGCCCTTCCCAGCTGGTCCAGCCCGTGGGCGGGTTGCGATGGTACATGTGGCTGGCCGGGCCGAAAAACCCTTCACGCCCCAGCTCCCGTTCATAGGTGCCATCGGGTAGTTTGGCATGTGCCTGACGCGAGGCTTCGCCTTCCATGTGCTGATAGGGGATGTAATCGCGAGCCATCAAAGCTCTCCTTTGTCAGGGAGATGGCGGGCGGCGCTGACGCCGCCCGGGATCGTCTGCGGGCTATGCGCCGGCTTTACTTATCCGACGTGTCTTCCAGAACGCCGCGGCGGATCTGGTCGCGTTCCATGCTTTCAAACAGCGCGCGGAAGTTGCCTTCACCAAAGCCGTCGTCGCCCTTACGCTGAATGATCTCAAAAAACACCGGGCCGATGGCCGTTTCGGTAAATATCTGCAGCAGGATCTTGCCGTCGGGTGAACCGTCGAGCAGGAGCGCGCGCTTTTTCAGCTCTTCCACGGGCTCGCCGTGGCCGGGCAGCCGCTCGTCCAGCATTTCGTAATAGCTGTCCGGCGGGGCGGTCAGAAGCTGAACGCCGTTCGCGCGCAGCTGATCCACCGTCGCGTAGATATCGTCCGTGGTGAGCGCGATGTGCTGAATGCCTTCGCCATTGAAGTCCACCAGATATTCTTCGATCTGGGACTTGTCGTCGGAGCTTTCATTGATCGGGATGCGGATCTTGCCGTCCGGCGCGGTCATGGCGCGGGATTTGAGCCCCGTCAGCTTGCCTTCAATGTCAAAGAAGCGGACTTCCTTGAAGTTGAACAGGTCCTCATAAAAATTCGCCCAGAAATCCATACGGCCGCGATAAACATTATGGGTCAGGTGATCGACTTCCATCAGGCCGACGCCCTTGGGGTTCTTGTCGACGCCCGGCAAGTATTCAAAGTCCACGTCATAGATGGACGGGCCCTTGGCATCGATCAGATAGATCAGGCTGCCGCCGATGCCTTCGATGGCGGGGATGTTGAGTTCCATCGGGCCGACGGGATCGGTCACCGGGTTCGCGCCGTTCGCGACCAGCGCGTCGAACGCGGCTTTCGCATCGGCCACGCGGAAGGCCATGGCGTTCGCGCCGGCGTGGTGTTCCTTGGCGAAACGTTTCGCGCGGGTGTTGGGGTCCAGATTGACGATGAAGTTCACCCCGTTCTGCCGCCACAGTTCCACTTTTTTCGAGCGGTGCACGGCGACCTTGGTGAAGCCGAGCTGTTCAAAAAGAGGCCCGAGCAGCGCCGGGTCTTCCGCCGTGTATTCGACAAATTCAAAGCCGTTGAGGCCCAGGGGATTGTCCCACAGGTCTTTGCGGGTCTCATTGAGATCATGTGCGACGGACATGGTCGGCTCCTTCCTCTGCCCCCTCCGGGGCTGATCGACAATTAGTGAAAACCGCGGCGGCACCTGCCTCTTTCAAGTGGGCGTTGTTGCGCTGCGGTGCAATAAGTGACTGCTAAACGGCAATATAGCCGCACAATCACGCGATGTCCTTGCAAAGTACCCGGGGTTTGGGCCAGACTGCCGCATAAAATTCGAATGGGGGGCATGTTTATGGCGCAGAATGGCTTGGACCCGCGAGATCACCAGATTCTGGTGGAACTCCAGAAGAACGGGCGGATCTCGAACGTCGAGCTGGCGAACAAGGTGGGGCTGTCGCCGTCGGCCTGTCTGCGCCGGGTGCAGGCACTGGAGAGCCGGGGCTTTATCGCGGGCTATGCCGCCCGGCTCGACCCCAAGCGGCTGGGCCTTTCCGTCACCGCCTTTGTCTCCGTGCAGATCGCCCAGGATCAGGAAGAAGCGACCGAGAGTTTCCGCGCCGCCGTGCGCGACATGCCCCATGTGGTGGAATGCTATGCGGTGACCGGCACTTATGACTTTCTGTTGCGCGTCGTCGCGCCGGACCTGGAAACTTACGAGAACCAGACCGTGAAGCCGCTCTTGCGCATTCCCGCCGTGCGCGACGTGCGCACGAATTTTGTGCTGGAGCCTGTGAAAGACGAAGCCTGCTTGCCGCTGGAGGGGTAAGGCAAAGAGGCGAGCCGCTACGTCTCACCACCATCATCAGTATTCTGATCTTTCTTCTTTGCAGCAGCGCTGAACGTCACACTGAAAGCCGCACCGAAGGCAACACCAATCGCAAGACCGAGGGCGAGATTGTCCAAGGCAAGGCCCAAGGCAACGCCAATCGCAATCCCAGCACCCATACCGCCTGCTACATTCATACCGTTCCCTCTTTTGTCATGACCGGCAGCGCCGTCGTGTATTTGATTTCGCGCAGGACGATGGAACTCGACGCGCTGGCCACATACTCCTTATGCAGCAGATCGCCAGTGAGAAAGTGATCATAGGCCGCCATGTCCTTCACCACTACATGGAGCACATAATCCTTGTCACCCGTTAGCGCGTAGCACGTCATCACTTCGGGATGATCCCGCGCCCATTTCTCGAAGGCTTCGCGCTGCCCGTCGCCGTGACTACGCAAGGTGACCGTGACGACCACCTGCACGGTCAGGCCCGCCTCGGCCGCGTCGACCAGCGCCACGCGGGACCGCACCACGCCCGCCTCCTCCAGCCGCTTGATACGGCGCCAGGAGGAGGCGGCAGACACCCCCACCCGCTCCCCCACCTCCGCGTGGGAGAGGGAGGCGTCCGCCTGCATTAGGGTCAGAATCGCGCGATCTGTATGGTCAAGTTCCATGAAACAAAACTATCATTTTTCTACCCTATTTGAAACAGTTCCGCGCCGCAGGGCCATTACAGCTCAATATTGAAAGGAAAAACCGCGAAATCTCGGATATTATGTTTCTTCAACAATTGACGCCATCAAGCGCTTTCAAGCCTCGAAAAGAAGGCAAACCGGAGGATCCCATGGAAGGCCCGTCCATCGACGAATATCGCCCCGAGCACCCCGACATCCGCGCGGACTTCATCATCCCCCAGGCTTGGGAAAATTACACCGATGTGGAACACGGGGTGTGGAAGACGCTTTACGAGCGGCAGATGGACCTGTTGCCCGGGCGCGCCTGCAACGAGTTTCTCGACGGGCTCAAGGCGCTCAAAATGCCCGAGGACAAGATCCCGAATTTTGACGAGATGAACGAGCACCTGATGAAGCTCACAGGCTGGCAAGTGGTTGCCGTGCCGGGGCTCGTGCCGGACAGTATCTTTTTCGAACATCTCGCCAACCGGCGGTTCGTGTCGGGCAACTTTATCCGCAAGCCGGATCAGCTCGACTACCTGCAAGAACCTGACATTTTTCACGATGTCTTTGGACACGTGCCCCTGCTCGCCAACCCGATCTTTGCCGATTACATGGAAGCCTATGGCAAGGGCGGGTTGCGCGCGATGGAACATCACTGCCTGCAAAACCTCAGCCGCCTTTACTGGTACACGGTGGAATTCGGTCTCATCAAAACGCCGGAAGGCATGCGCATTTACGGCGCGGGCATCCTGTCATCAAAGGGCGAAAGCATTTTTAGCCTCGACAGCGATTCTCCCAATCGCATCCACTTTGACCTGCCGCGCCTGATGCGCACCAAATATCGCATCGACGATTATCAGCAGACTTATTGGGTGATCGACTCATTCGAAGAACTGTTCGCCGAAACCGCTGCCAAGGACTTTGGCCCCATTTATGAGGAGCTGCCGGACCTTGGCTCCTATGAGCCCTGGGATGTGCTGGCAAAGGACAAGGTCTACACCCAGGGCACTCAGGAATACGCCAAGTCCAAGGGCCGCATGCCGGTTCACGCGGCGTAATTTGCATTCACGCCAGTGCGCCTTGCCCCATCGGTCCTCTCGCGCGGCTCCATGGGGGCGGCGCAGGGGCGCCGGGCCACGGTCGTGGCCTTGAAAGCTCCCGTCTCAAGGGTCAGCAACCGCTTATATCTGCTGCGATAATCCAGAATCTGACCGGTCGCGGCTGGAAATCCCTACTTGCGCGCTCTAGATTTAGAGGATCAGGAGGGGATCCCTCATAATTCTCCCGGGAAACGATATGTCCAAGGTCAAACTCATCGACGATCTCAACGAAGCGCAAAAGGCCGCCGAGGCACGCCGCCCCTCTCGCGAGGATGCGGAAGAGGCCGTCCGTACGCTGATCAAATATGCCGGCGACGACCCGGCGCGCGAAGGCTTGCTGGGCACGCCCGACCGCGTCGTGCGATCCTATGAAGAATTCTTCTCAGGCTATTTTGACAATCCGGCGGACATCCTGAAACGCACCTTCGAGGAAGTCGAAGGTTATGACGAGATGGTGCTGCTCAAGAACATCGATTTCGTCAGCCATTGCGAACACCATATGGTGCCGATCATTGGCAAGGCGCATGTGGCCTATCTGCCCAAATCCCGCGTCGTTGGCATTTCCAAGCTGGCGCGCGTGGTGGATGTGTTTTCCCACCGCCTGCAGATCCAGGAAAAGATGACGGCGCAAATCGCCAACACCATCAATGATGTGCTGGAGCCGCGCGGGGTCGCCGTGGTCATCGAAGCCGTGCATGAATGCATGACCACGCGCGGCGTGAACAAGACCGACGTTTCCATGATGACCTCGACACTGCTGGGCGAGTTCCGCGACAATCCCTCCACCCGCGCCGAGTTCATGTCGCTGATTAGCGGCTGACGCCCTTTTCCCTTTACCCCGAATAGTGGCAGGGTGGCCTCCGAACAAGGAGGCCGTCCATGTCCTATCGTCTGGTAGAAATCATCGCGCCCGAAGGCCATGGCGATACAATCCGCGCCATCGCGGAAAACCACAATGCCGTGGAAACCTACATTTCAGATGTGGACAGCACTGGGCGTATCTCCGCCTGGCTTCTTATGGACAAGGCGAATGTTCAGGATTGCATCGACGTGGTGCAAACCGCGCTGGGGGGCGAGGACAAAAAATGGCGCGCCGTTCTGATCCCCGTTGACGCCATCGTTCCCGACTTTGAAGTCGAGAAAGACGAAAACGAAAAGAAAAAATCGAAAGTCCGCGCGACGCGGGAAGAGCTGTTCAATCAAGTCGAACAGGGCGCGAAGCTGCACCGTAACTATCTGGTGCTAGCGTTTCTTTCGACCGTCGTGGCGGGCATCGGCCTTTTGCAGAACAATGTGGCCGTCGTGATTGGCGCCATGGTGATTGCGCCCTTGCTCGGCCCCAATCTAGCGCTCGCCTTTGCCTCGATCCTGGGGCACCGCAGCCTGATGATCAGCTCCCTCAAAACCAACCTTGCGGGCATCTCGGTCGCGCTCGCCGTGTCCGCCCTTATGGGCGCGGTCCTGCAGCCGACACATCTTTCCGATGAGCTGATGGCGCGCACAGTCGTTGGTTATGACGCCATTGCGCTCGCGCTTGCCTCCGGCGCGGCGGCGGTGCTGTCGCTCACAACCGGGCTGTCGGCCACTTTGGTGGGGGTGATGGTCGCTGTTGCGCTGCTGCCGCCGACGGCAGCGCTTGGCATTCTTGCCGGGTCAGGGCATTGGCGCGCGGCACTGGGCGCAGCGCTCCTGCTTGCCGTCAACGTCGTTTGCATCAACCTGTCGGCGCAATTTGTGTTCTGGACCCAAGGGCTGCGGCCTCGCACTTGGCTGGAACAGCAAAGCGCCAAACAGTCGATCGTAATTACCTCGGCGTTCTGGGTCGTGCTCTTGCTGGTGCTGGCGGTGGCCATCTACTTCTACAAAGGGCCCTTGCCGGAACTGCCGCTGCTGTCGGACTAACGCCGGGGATCAGTCTTCTTCGGACACGGGCTCCGCCCACAGGTCATACTCATCAGCATGGGTCACGCGCACCTTGAGCATATCGCCGGGCTCAAACCCCTGTACCCCGTTGAGGAACACACAGCCATCTACTTCCGGCGCGTCGGCGGCGGAGCGGGCGATGGCGCCTTCGTCATCCACCTCATCCACCAGCACTTCGATGACGCGGCCCACTTTGCGCGCAAGGCGGCGTTCGGAAATTTTTTGCTGCGTCGCCATGAGCCGGTGCCAGCGCTCGTCAATCACTTCAGGCGGCACGTGCGCGGCAATGTCATTCGCCGTGGCGCCAGCGACGGGCTCGTAACGGAAACACCCCACGCGGTCGAGCTCAGCCTCTTCCAGCCAATCGAGCAGATACTGGAACTGTTCTTCCGTTTCCCCCGGGAAGCCAACGATGAACGTCGAGCGGATGGTGAGGTCGGGGCAGATGGTGCGCCATTTCTTGATGCGCGCGAGCACCTTTTCCTGATTGGCCGGACGCTTCATGGCGCGCAGCACATCCGGGTGCGCGTGCTGAAACGGAATATCGAGATAGGGCAAGATCTTTCCCGCTGCCATTAGCGGGATGAGGTCATCCACATGGGGGTAAGGGTAGATGTATTGCAGCCGCACCCAGACACCGAGTTCGCCTAGTGCCTCCGCCAGATCCTGAATATGCGTGCGGATCGCGCGGCCGCGCAAATCGCTTTCGGCATATTTGATGTCAAGACCGTAGGCGCTCGTGTCCTGGCTCACGATCAACAGCTCGCGCACACCGGCGCGGGCCAGCCGTTCGGCCTCGCGGATCACGTCCGCCGCAGGGCGGCTTTTCAGCTTTCCGCGGATCGCCGGAATGATGCAGAAGGTGCAGGTGTTGTTGCAGCCCTCAGAGATTTTCACATAGGCATAGTGGCGCGGGGTGAGGTGAATGCCCTCGGGCGGCACAAGCGCCTGATGCGGGTCGGCGATGGGGGGCAGATGTTCGTGCACCGCGTCCATCACCGCCTCGTACTGATGGGGCCCCGTAATCGCAAGCACGCCAGGATTCCGTTCGCGGATCATGTCGGCTTCGACGCCCAGGCACCCGGTCACAATGACTCGGCCATTTTCAGCCATGGCCTCGCCAATGGCGGCCAGGCTTTCTTCCTTGGCGCTGTCGAGAAACCCACAAGTGTTCACCAGCACCGCGTCGGCGCCCGCGTAATCGGGCGCAACCTCATAGCCCTCCGCCCGCAGACGGGTGACGATACGTTCGGTATCCACCAGGGCCTTGGGGCAGCCGAGACTGACGAGGCCGATCTTTGGGGCATTTGTGTTCATGAGCGCTCAGATACGCGTGGGCGGGCGGGAAGGCAAGCCATTACCCCGCGCATTTCACGCAGCGCGGCGCGGCGGGGTCTACTGCCAGCCGCTTTTCGGGGATTTCCTCATCGCACTCGGCGCAATAGCCATAGTCGCCCACTTCAATTCTTTTCAGGGCGGCATCAATCATCATAATCCGCGCGGCGCGGCGGGCATCCTGTGCCTTGGCCATAGCCTGCACCTGCATGGCATCACCGCGCGATACCCGCCCCACGGACTGCTGATCAAGCTCGACGGGTTTACGGTCCGCGCTGGTGCCTTCGCTCGCCGACAGGAGTTCCGCGCGTTCACGTTCCAGAAGATCTTTGAAATGGTCGAGCGTGCCGGTCACTCGTCGCCCTTTCGCCGCGAAAGAAACTCCGCTGTTGTATTGGTGTGGGGGAAAGGTTCCTCCGGGACGGCAACGCCAAGGAAAGCGCAAAGCGGGTCCCAGCCCTGGTTCGGGTCGAAGGTCAAAAGCCGGTCAGGACCGAAGGCGGCGCGAACATCGGCGCTGTTTTTCTTGTAGACGTCGATGACATGGTCCTTGCTCTCGATGTTCCCACCAAACGTATCTTCAAAAATGAGTTTGCGAGTCATGTCACGCAGCACGGCAAATTCGTCCGGCGCGTCGGTCATCCGGAAGGTTTCGAGAATGGTCTTGTTGATGCTCTTGTACCAGGCCTCTGGGTCGCGTTCGCTGAGGATGATCTTGGCGTCAGGAAAGTGGTTCGCCAGCTCGCGCCAATACCGCGCAACGGGCCAGTCAACTGCCGAGTTGTACCCCTCGAACATGGCATCCCAGTCAGGCGTGCCGCCTTCGGCGATCGCCTGCCATGCTGCGATGCGGTCGGAGTGCGGGATCACCTCATACATGTGATAGCAGGGCCCAAACCCGAGGCTGTTCAGCACCTCTCGAAGGGTATTCGTGCCCGTGCGGCCAAAGCCCGCGCCAATAACTTTGAGGGTCATAAAGTCTCCATAGTGAGGGCCGATTATCGGGCCCGAGTGGATGCGTACGCAGCTTAACAAAACTCACAACAAGTTTTGAGATGCGCACCTTACCACCGCGTGGTTCAATTCCCATCGATCCCGAGGGGGGAAGCGATGAAGCGTCTGATCCTGGCCGCAGCGGCCCTTATAGCCCTTTGCGGCATCGCCTTCGCGCAAGATGAAGACGAAACGCCGCCCCAGACCGCTGCGGAACTGACCGCGGCGCTGGATGAGGCGCTGGCTGAAAGCCCCGTGCCCGGCGCGCAAGTGGTGCTGATCGAAGATGGCGAGGTCAGCCTTTCCTACACCTATGGTGTTGCGAACCGCGAAGACGGCACCCCGGTGACCGAGGACACCGTGTTCCGCGCGGGCAGCATTTCCAAATCTTTCGTCGGCGTCGCGGTGATGATGGCCGTGGAGGAAGGGCTCATCACCCTCGACACGCCCATCGCCGAGGCGACACCGGACATCAGCTTCATCAATCCGTGGGAAGCCACCGACCCCATCACCATTGCTCATGTACTGGAACACACCACGGGTTTTTACGACATCGTCAATCGCGAGTACCTGATCAACGATCCCGACATCTCCATTGTGGAAGGGATGGCCGTCAACCCCATTGACCGGAACAGCCGCTGGCGCCCCGGGACCTATCCTTCCTATGCGAACGAAGGCCCGCCCATTGCCGCGCACGCTTTGGAGCTTTTGCGCGGGCGTGACTATGACAGCATCTTGCGCGATACGGTCCTGCGCCCCATCGGAATGCGGGTTGCGGATTTGGAACTCACCCCCGCGGTGGAGCGGCGCCTGTCACGCAGCTATGCATCGAATATCGACGGCCCCTTTCCCTATTACCACATTCTGATGCGCCCCTCGGGCGCGCTCAACACCTCCGCCATGGAGTTGAGCCAGTTCGTGCGGCTCATGATCGGGCGCGGCGAAGTGGATGGCGTGCGACTGCTCAGTCCCGAAAGCGTTGACCGGATTGAACGGTCCGAGACCCTGGAAGCGGTGCAGTACTACGGGTTTGATCAGACTTATGGCCTGGGCAATTCGCCGATTTATGCGGACACGCTGGTCATGCGCGGGCACAACGGCGGCATCGACGGCTTTCTGGCGGAATACGCCTATGCCGCCGAACAGGGCAGCGGTTACGTGATCATGATCAATCAGGGCGACGGCGCAACGGCGCAGGCCCTGGCGCGGCTCACCCGCGCATTCGTGTTGCGCGACTATGAACCTGTCCTGCCCGATCCCTACCCCATGGACGAGGCGGAGCTCGCCGCCTATGCCGGTTACTACTATCCCGTGACCCCCCGTAGTCCCATGGAAGCGGCGCTGGTGGCGTTTGCCCCGCCCACGATTGCCACCTGGTCCGAAGACACCGGGCTCGTGGTCGCCGGGTATCCACGTGTTCCCAATGGCGAACATACGATGCGCCGAACGGCCCGAGCGGAGAGTTCCTTTGCCCTTGCGGTCGACCGCACCTATCAGCGGGAGCTGCGCTATTCCCTGAACACGATGGCACAGGTTCCCCTTTGGCTGGTCGTGTTGCGCACGGTTCTACCGCTCGGGCTTGCGCTCGGTGTGGTGCTGGCGCTTGGTTACGAAATCTTGCGCTTGCCGCTGTTTGTCGTCCGCGTGCTGCGCAAAAGGCCCGCGCCGCCCAAGCGCCGCGGCCCGCGCGGCATTCGCAGTCTCGCCTTTCTTTCCGGTCTGTCCTTTGTGGCGCTCGGCTATCTGCTGCTCGATGCGTTCCAGATTCCCTTCACGGAGATGGAGCAAGTGGTGCAGGTCTCGCCCCTGACGCTGATGATCTTCGGCCTGTCGATTGCGGTGCCGGTATTTGCCGCGCTTGGTTTTGTCACCGCGGCGGCAAGCCCCGGCGAAGCGGGCTGGGGCAAGCGCAGCTATTTCATCATCGCGACGGGGTTGATCCTCGCCGGGTGCTTGTGGCTCGCCCAATGGGGCTGGATCGGCGTCCGCGTCTGGACGTTCTGATGCGTCAGAGCCAGCTTGTGATCTGATCGAGCGGCTTTTTCAGTGTTGCATGCACAGGGATTGTCGCTCCCTCCCCCGGATAGCCGACCACGAGCAACAGGAACGGCTTCTCCGTCTCCGGTCTCCCACAAATTTCATTCAGAAAATTCATGGGCGCAGGCGTATGGGTTAGCGTGGCGAGCCCCGCGTGATGGAGCGCTGCGATCAAAAACCCCGTGGCGATGCCGACAGACTCTGTCACGTAATAGTTTTTCACGTTCTCGCCCGGCGCAATGCCGCCGCGCCGCTGCCCAAAGATGGCAATCAGATAGGGCGCGGTTTCGAGATAGGGTTTGTGATCGTCCGTGCCAAGAGGCGCAAGCGCCTTGAGCCATTCCTCGCTGGCACGTTCCTGATAGAAAGCACGTTCTTCCTCTTCCGCCGCACTCCGCACTTTGGCCTTCTTCGCGGGGTCCGCAATCACAGCGAAATGCCAAGGCTGATGATTGGCGCCCGAGGGGGCCGTGCCCGCCGCGCGCAAACAGGCCTCAATCACCTCGCGCGGCACGGGACGATCCGAAAACTGACGCAGCGTATGCCTGCATTTGATCTCTTCATAAAAACCTTGCGCGCGCGCTTTCATCTCTTCTGGCGGATATTCCGTGAAATCGGAAAGGGGCAGCGTCTCGAAATCAGTCATGGTGTTTCCTGTTGATGCCTGGGGGGCCAGCTTTCATACTGGCGCTTCGTTGTCGCACGGTTATAGGACCTATCATGCCCGCATCCAATCTCGCGTCCACCGGAAGCCCGCAATCCTTCACCGATCCGCAGGTTTTTGATGCCGAGATCGACAAAGTGTTTCGCGAGGGCTGGGTTTGTGTCGCGCATGTCAGCCAGTTGCGCGCGCCGGGCGATTTCGTCACCGCCGATCTGTTTGGCGCGCCCATTGTGGTTGTGCGCGGCAAGGACGATGAAATTCGCGCTTTGTCGAATGTGTGCTTGCACCGGGCTATGCCCATCGCGAGCGGCACGGGCAATACCCATGTGCTCACTTGCCCTTATCACCTTTGGGCCTATGACCTTGATGGCCAGCTCAAGTCCATGCCGCTAGTAGGCAAAGACAGCGGCATTGATGTGAGCGCCTATCGTCTGCCCTGTCTCAAGACCGAAGTGTGGGAGGGTTTTGTCTTCGCGACGCGTAACCGCGATGCCGAACCGTTGGCCGCGCAGCTTGTTGATCTGACGAACCTTGTCGCGCCGTTCAAGATGGCGGAACTCGAAGAGGTCGGCACGCTCACCTACGCTTCGCCGTGGAACTGGAAGGTTCTGGTTGAAAACTTTATGGAGGCCTACCACCACATCGGGCCACACCACGACACACTGCAACCCGCGAACCCGGCGCTGCTGTCGGGGCGCGCGGCGGGTGAAGGGCCTTTTTCGGTTCTGGAGATGCCGCCGGTGGATGCGGATCACGACCCCCTTTGGGCCATGTGCATTTATCCCAACATGTTATTCGCGCTGGTGCCCAACAAGGACCGCACCTATCTGACCTGGTATCAGATGACCAACATGCACGGCGACCACTTTGACCTGACCGTGCACGTCTACCTGGACAAGACCCGCGCGCGGGTGCCGGACGAAGCGCAAGGGGCGGTCGCGCTGACCGACATGGTGCATCAGGAAGACATCCCCATGTGCGATGGTGTCTGGCGCGGATTGCAAAGCCCCTATGCCATCAAGGGCCCACTTGCGCCAAAACTCGAGGCGCCCCTCGCCCACTTCCGCGCCTGGCTCGACGAACAACTCGCCCCCTGACGTAGCGGCAGGGTTCCCCTTATGACCGCCCGTTACTATGTTTGTCGTCAAACAAAGGGGCCCTTTATGACCGACACGTCCATCCTGTTCACGCCGTTCACGCTTAAGGGCGTTGAAATCCCCAACCGCATTGTCATGGCGCCCATGACACGGATGAAGAGCCCGGGGCTCGTCCCCGGCGAAGACGTTGCCGCCTATTACCGCCGCCGCGCCGAAGGGGGCACGGGGCTCATCATCACGGAGGGGGTGAACCTTTCCGATGTCTCGTCCGCCTTCTACCCCGATGTGCCGACGCTGGAAGGCAAAGCGCCGCTTGAGGGCTGGAAGCGCGTGGTGAAAGAAGTTCATGGTGCGGGCGGCAAAATCTTTCCGCAGCTCTGGCACGTGGGCTCAGTGCGGAAGCAGGACAAATCCCCCGACCCGGACGTGCCGACGCGCAGCCCCTCGGGCCTGTTCAAGCCCGGCAAGAAAGCGGGCGAGCCCATGACGGAAGCGGAGATCGCTGACACCATCGCGTCCTATGTGTCCGCCGCGCGCAACACGGTCGATTGCGGCTTCGACGGGCTCGAAGTGCATGGCGCGCACGGCTACCTCATCGATCAGTTTTTCTGGGACGGCACCAACGAGCGCGGCGATTCTTACGGCGGCTCGCTGGTTGCACGCACACGCTTTGCACAAGAGGTCGTGAAGGCGATCCGCAAGGAAGTTGGACCGGACTTTCCTATCGTCCTGCGTTTTTCCCAATGGAAGCAGCAGGATTATGAAGCGCGACTGGCGCGTAACCCCGCGGAGCTCGAAGAGTTTCTCGCGCCCCTCGTTGACGCGGGCGTTGACTGTTTCCACTGCTCGACGCGCCGGTATTGGGAGCCGGAGTTCGAAGGCTCGAACCTCAACCTCGCGGGCTGGGCGAAAAAGATCACGGGGCTGCCGTCCATCTCTGTCGGGTCGGTCAGCCTCACCACCGATTACATCACCACCGTGGTTGAAGGCAGCGGCAGCGGCACGGGCAATATCGATGATCTGATCGACCGGTTAACGCGCGGCGAGTTTGATTTGATCGCCATTGGACGGGCGCTGCTGTCCAATCCCGATTGGGGGAACATTGTGCGCGAAGGGCGTTTTGACGACCTCGTGCCCTATGACCCGAAGGTGCAGGCGACGCTCTACTAGAGCGCGGCTTTGATCGCCTGTATCGCGCGGGCGACCTCTTCGTCCGTGTTGTAGGCGACGAGCGACAGGCGCACCACGCCTTCGCTCGGCTCGATCCCAAGCGCCTCCATCAGGCGCCAGGCATAATAATGCCCAGCGGAGGCGCCGATCTTCACCTCGGCCAGTTTTGCCGTCACGTCCCGCGCGGGAACGCCGGTGACTGTGAAAGAAATTGTCGGCGCGCGCTTGCCAAAGGTCATTTGTTCCGGGCCTAGCAATTTGATGCGGGGCTCGCTTGCCAAAAAGTCCATCAGCGGCGCGGCGATGCGGCATTCATGCGCGTGGAACAGGCGCTGCACCGCCCCCACCCAGGCATGGGCCGTACCGGTAGGCCGTTCCCCAATATGATGCCCATATAGATCGTCATAGAACTCAGCGAGGCCGTTCATGCAGGCGATCTCCGCATGTTGCGGCCCGCCCGGGTTCAATCGCTTTTCCAGATAGGCCCCGTTGAAAAAGTGGCCCTGGTTTTCGAGCCCCTCAAGCCAATCGTCCTTCACCGCCATCACCCCCTGATGGGCGGCGAAAGTTTTATAGGCTGAATAACAATAGGCATCCGCGCCAATGGCCGCGACATCGGGAACGAGATGCGGCGCATAGGCGACGCCGTCGACGACCGTGCGCGCGCCGGCCCTTTGCGCCAGAGCGACAATCGCCGCGGCGTCGTTCATTTCCCCCACCACGTTGGAACATTGGGTGAAGGCAACAAGCCGCGTCTTGTCACTGAGGAGTTTGGCCAGATCGTCAACCGAGAGCCGCCCCGTCACGGGATCGACTTGCCAGATCTTGAGTGTGACGCCATCGACCTCATTCGCCAGCCGCACCCATGCACCGGCGTTGGCTTCGTGCTCCTGGTTCGAGACAATGATCTCGTCGCCCGGGCGCAAGGTGGGCCGCAGCCCTTCGGCCAGCATATAGATGTTGTTTGTTGTGGAAGCGCCAAGAAAGACGCGCGCGCCCTTGGGCACGTTCAACATCTCCGTCGTGAAAGCGATGGCGCGGTCAATCTTTTCGCCCATGTCGAGCGACGGCCCGTAAGGGTAGTAAGGCTGGACCTTCGTAAGCGTGAACGCGTCCTGAAACGCAGCTGCCACCTGACGCGGTGCCTGACTGCCGCCCGCATTTTCGAAATAGCCCCAAGCGCCATATTCCGCATGCTGAAAAACGGGGAACTGGTCGCGCAGGAACTGAACATCCAAAGGGGGAAGATTGGCGGTCATGATGGAAACTCACTAGAGGGACTTTGGCCCTCTACCCACACCAGATTGCGCGCTGGATCAACCCGCCGGGGCGGTATGTCCCCCAAACCGTTCCCATATCCGTTCGTGGAAGAAAAAGACCACCGTGTTCACCGAGGGCTCTATGAGCGCAACGCCCGTGGCGATCGCCACCGAGCCCGTAAGCGCATAGGTCACGCCGAAGCCCACACTGAAGTGCAGCACGGCGAAGGTCAGGGTCTTCAAGAGCGAGGCGGGCATGTCGTTGATTCCTAGTTGCGAGTCACTCTTATATAGCAATATTGAGAATGACTCGCAAGTAAGAAAGGTGGGGAAATTTCCCCTTTATTCCAGTGCCCTAGCAGCCTATCCGCTTCTTGGCCGCATCGTATTCGCTGGCCAGCTGTTCCACATAATCAGCCGTGGACTGCACCGCACGCACGGCCCCGACGCCCTGACCCGCGCCCCAGATGTCCTTCCAGGCCTTGGCTTTTGTGTTGCCGCCCGAGCCAAAATTCATGGCCGAGGGGTCGCTGACCGGCAGGTTCTCGGGGTCCATGCCCGCAGCAATCACCGACTTTGAGAGGTAGTTGCCGTGCACGCCGGTGAAGAGATTGGTGTAGACGATTTCTTCGCCCGAGCTGTCGACGATCATGTCCTTGTAGCCCTGATCGGCGCGCGCTTCTTCGGTCGCGATAAAGGCCGAGCCGATATAGGCAAGGTCCGCGCCCATGGCCTGGGCCGCCAGCACCGCGCCCCCATTGGCAATGGAGCCGGACAGAAGCAATGGGCCATCGAACCAGTCGCGGATTTCCTGGATCAACGCAAAAGGCGACAAGGTGCCCGCGTGACCGCCCGCCCCCGCCGCAACGGCGATCAGGCCATCGGCGCCCTTTTCAATCGCCTTGTGCGCAAACTTGTTGTTGATGATGTCGTGGAACACCACGCCGCCATAAGAATGAATGGCGTCGTTCACTTCGGGCCGCGCGCCCAGTGATGTAATCACGATAGGCACCTTGTGCTTCACGCAAAGCGCTACATCTTCATCCAGCCGGTCGTTGGATTTGTGGACGATTAGGTTCGCCGCATAAGGCGCAACCGGCTTGTCCGGATTGGCTGCCGCGTATCCGTCGAGTGTTTCATTAATCTCGGAAAACCAGTCATCCAGTTGCTCGATGGGGCGCGCGTTCAGTGTGGGGAACGAGCCCACCACCCCCGCCTTGCACTGGGCAATCACCAGCGGCGGGTGGGAGATGATGAAAAGCGGCGATCCCACCACGGGAATGCGCAGGCGGCCTTCGAGCACTTTGGGTAGAGCCATGATGCGGGGTCTCCTGATTTGTCCGTGCCCCTTTGTAGCGTAGCAGCCATGCGCCTGAAACCCTTCCCTTGGGTCAGAGAAATTTGCACTATGCTGCGAGAAACAGGAGGCCCCAATGAGCGACAAGAAAGCCTGTCTTGTGGTCGGTGCGGGAGATGCCACCGGCGGCGCCATCGCCCGCCGCTTTGCCCGCGAAGGGTTCGAAACTTGTGTCACGCGGCGCCCGCGCAATCAGGCCGCCTTGGATGAGCTGGCGGCCTCCATTTCAAAAGACGGCGGCACTGCCCACGCCTTTGGCGTCGACGCGCGCGACGAAGACGCCATGATCGCGCTGTTCGACCAAATCGAAAGCGAGATCGCGCCGCTGGAGGTGGTCGTTTTCAACATCGGCGCGAACGTCTGGTTTCCCATTGGGGACACGACCACGCGCGTGTTCCAAAAGACGTGGGAGCTCGCGTGCCTCGCCGGATTTCTGACGGGCCGCGAAGCCGCCCGCCGCATGGAACCACGCGGGCACGGCACGATCCTGTTCACCGGGGCGACCGCAAGTTTGCGCGGGGGCGCGGGCTTTTCCGCCTTCGCGAGCGCCAAGGCGGGGCTTCGCAATCTTGCCCAGTCCATGGCGCGGGAGCTGGCCCCCAAGGGCATTCACGTGGCGCACGTCATCGTGGACGGGATGATCGACACCGCCTGGGGCCGCGAAAACTTTCCCGATGTCTTCAAGGACCCATCAAAAGACAACGTGCTGAAGCCCGATCACATTGCGGAAAATTACTGGACGCTGCATTGCCAGCCGCGCGATGCGTGGACTTTTGAACTCGACCTTCGACCCTATTGCGAAAAATGGTGAGACATGACCAAGACCGTTGAATACTTTTATGACTATGTAAGTGCTGCCTCTTATTTCTCTCACTTCGTTTTACCGAAGATCACTGAAAAGGCTGGCGCGACGCTGGTCCACCGCCCGATGTTTTTGGGCGGCGTCATGCAGGCGACGGGCAATCGCCCGCCCGCGATGGTGATCCCCAAGGGCGTCTGGATGAATCAGGACCTGGGACGCTGGGCCAAGAAGTGGGGCGTTGAGTTCAATTCCAACCCGCATTTTCCCGTCAACACACTTGCCGCCATGCGCGGTGCGTGCGCGCTGTTGGAAGATCCGGTCTTTCCCGCTTACGACGACGCCATGACCTTTGCCGTTTGGCGCGACGCGAAGAACCTGGGCGACCCAGCTGTCATGGCGGAGATTGTCAGCGGTCTCGGCCTCGACCCCGCGGCCTTTACTGAGATGGTGAAAGATCAGAAGTGGAAAGATGCGCTGAAAGCCAATACGGACGAGGCCGTGGAACGCGGCGTCTTTGGCGCGCCGGCCATGTTTGTCGGCGATGATCTTTACTTCGGGCAGGACCGTTTGTTCATGGTGGCAGAGGCGTTGGGCGTCGACATCCGCGATGTAGTGCCGGGGTATTGACATTCCGCGATGGCTGCCACCCGTCAGGAGATACTCGACTTCATCGCTGAACAAGTCGAATTGCAGGTCGGCTATGACCGCAAGAATGTGAAAGGCACGTCAAGCCTGACACATGACCTGAAAGTCATTGGCGATGATGCCTATGCGCTGCTCTGCGACCTTCAGGACAAATACAAGGTCGACTTCGATGGATTTGATTTCGGCCGGTTCATTGTCAGTGAGGGCCTTTACCTTGACCCAATAAACTGGCTTCCGGGAAGTTTCAAAAGGCTGGCTTCCCGTTGCGAGCGCCTGGCAGTCGATCACCTGGTCGAGATTTGTTACCAGCAGAAATGGTTCGACCCAGAATAGAAAAAGGCGGGCCCCAAAAGGACCCGCCTTTCGAATGTCGTCCGCTAATGGATTATTCAGCGGCGGAGTTGTAGCCCATGACGGCTTTGGTCTCCAAGAACTCCTCAAAGCCGTGCACGCCCCACTCGCGACCGTTGCCAGACTTCTTGTACCCACCGAAGGGGGCGGTGAAGTCCGGGCCTGTACCGTTGATGTGGACGTTGCCAGCGCGCAGACGCCGCGCCACGCGCTTGGCCCGCTCGATATCGCCCGACGACACATAACCCGACAGGCCATATTCCGTATCGTTCGCGATGCGCACCGCGTCTTCTTCGTCCTTGTAGCCGAGGATCGACAAGACGGGGCCGAAGATTTCTTCCCGCGCGATGGTCATGTCGTTGGTGACATTGGCAAAGATCGTGGGGCGCACAAAATAACCCTTGTTGAGCCCTTCGGGCAGGCCCGTGCCGCCGGTGACGAGGGTCGCGCCTTCGTCGATGCCTTTCTGGATGAGGCCCTGGATCTTGTTCCACTGCACTTCGGAAACCACCGGGCCCATGCGCGTGTCATCGGAGGTGGGATCGCCAACGGTGATCGATTCCGCCGCCTTCTTCGCAATCGCGGCGGCTTCGTCCATTTTGTCCGCGGGCACGAGCATGCGCGTGGGCGCATTACAGGACTGGCCCGAGTTGCCCATGATGTTGAAGACGTCGCGTGCGACCGCTTCTTCGAAGTTCACATCGTCGAGCAAAATATTCGCGGACTTGCCGCCCAGTTCCTGCGCGACCCGCTTGATGCCCGCAGCAGCCGTCGCGGCGACATCCGCGCCCGCACGAGTCGAGCCCGTGAATGACATCATGTCGATGTCGGGGTGGGCAGAAAGCGCACGGCCCACGGTCGGGCCATCACCGTTCACGAGGTTGAAGACGCCCTTGGGCACGCCCGCGTCATGAAGGATCTCGGCACAGATAAGACCGGAAAAGGGCGCCACTTCCGATGGCTTCAATACCATGGTGCAGCCCGCGGCGAGCGCCGGGGCGACCTTGCAGGCGATCTGATTGATCGGCCAGTTCCACGGCGTGATGAACCCGCAAACACCGACGGGTTCCTTGATGATCTCGGTGGTGCCGTTGTGATGGCTGAATTCATAATCCTTCAGGATATTGAGCATGGTCGCAAAGTGACCAAGCCCCGCGCCCGCTTGCGCAAGTTCTGCAAGCTTTTTCGGCGCGCCCATTTCGGTGGTGATCGCCGCCGCCATTTCCGCATAATGTTTCTGATAGGCGGCAACGATGGCTTCCAGGATCGCGACGCGTTCGTCCTTGGTGGTTTGCGAGAAGCTTTCGAAAGCTTCCTTCGCCGCGGCGACCGCTTTGTTCACGTCCGCCTCGTTGCCCAGCGCGATGGCGCCGACAACGTCTTCCGTGGCCGGATTGATGACGTCGAGGGTGCCCGTGCCTTCGGGCTTTACCCATGCGCCGTTGATGTAAAACTGTTTCAAGTGATCCTGATACATACCCATTGCCTCCTGATCGGCGGTCGTTCCCAGACGTGGGGGTGAGAAATCTGATTTATTGTCACCCATCCGAGGGGGGCGATACAAGCCCTGTCACCTTCAATTCACAGACAGGTTTGTGGAAAGCCTGCGCCCCGGGTGCTAAGCCCGTTTGAGGGGCGGCGCCACGGCTTCCCTTCCGTCACCTCAAAGGAGTTCCCATGCGCATTCTCATCCTGGGCGGGACCGGATTTCTGGGCCGCCACCTTACCGAGCGGGCGCTCGCGCGGGGCTGGGACGTGACCCAGTTCAACCGCGGCCTGCGCAACCCGGGGCTCTACCCGGATGTGACCGAAGTGCACGGGGACCGCAAGGTGGGCTTTGCGGCGCTCGAAGGGCTCAGCTTCGACAGTGTGATCGATACCTCGGGCTATTTTCCCCGCGACATGGTGGCGAGCGCCACGGCCCTGAAGGACGCCGCACCCCATTATGTTTTCATCTCTTCCATTTCCGCCTATGCGGAGACAGAAGCACCGGCCCTTGATGAGGACAGCGCGCTTGCGCCCTGGGACGCCGCCTTTGAAGACGCAACGGAAATCACAGGCGAAAACTACGGCGCGTTAAAAGCCGAATGCGAACGACGGCTGGCAGACATCTATGGCGAGGGCGCGCTGATTATCCGTCCGGGCCTGATTGTCGGGCGCTATGACGCCACGGGGCGCTTTTCCTATTGGCCGCAACGGTTCCGCAAGGGGGGCCGGATCGTTGTGCCCGACGCACGGCAAGCGCCGGTGCAGATTATCGACGCCCATGATCTCGCTGAATGGATGCTTAATCTTTGCGCGGCCCGGCAGGGCGGCACCTTCAACGGCACGGGCCCCGCCACGCCCCTGACCCTTGGCGATCTGTTTGATCAATTGATGCCCCTCGCCCCCGCAGGAACCGAGCTCGTGCCCTTCAGCGATGAGGGCTTGCTGGCGCACAAGGTCGCGCCCTGGGTGGGGCTGCCCCTTTGGATCCCCAAAGCCGACGGGGGCGAGAGCATGATGAGTGTGGACCTTGCCCGCCCCCTCGCCGCCGGGCTGACCCTTCGCCCCCTTGCCGAAACGGTTGCCGATATCCTCGCCGAGATCGACGAGACCGGCACCTTCACCGCCGGGGCCTCCCTGACCGCGGAACAGGAAGCGGCCCTCCTCGCCACACGCTAACTGGCACGCGCAAACTGGCGTAGAGGCCCGCCTTGGGATAAAAGCGGCCCATGACATTTTCACTTCGCGGAAAAACAGCTCTGGTGACCGGCGCGGCGCGCGGTCTGGGCTTTGAGATTGCCAGGGGCCTTGCCGATGCGGGGGCGCAGGTCATCCTCACCGGGCGCAATGCCGTGGCGCTGGACCAAGCCGCCGACATCATCACGCAAAAGGGTCACGCCTGCGCAACCCTGTCCTTTGACGTAAGCGATCAATATGCCGTGGACGAGGCCTTCGCCGAGATCGAAAAGGCCTGGGGCGGGCTCAACATTCTGGTCAACAACGTGGGCCAGCGCGACCGCCGCGCGCTTGAGGATTTTTCCATCGCCGATGTGAACCGGCTGCTCGAAATCAATCTCGCCGCGCCGCTCTATCTCGCAAAAAAAGCCGCCGCCCTGATGAACAAGGGCGACCGCATTATCAATGTCACCTCCATCGCGGGGCAAATCGCGCGGGGGGACGTGGCTTATACCGCGTCGAAAGGCGGGCTTGATGCGCTGACCCGCGCGCTGTCGGCGGAGCTCGGCCCCCGCGGCATAACCGTGAACGGCATCGCACCGGGCTATTTCGCGACGGAGGCGAACAGCGAAATGGTGGCGGACAAATCAATCAAGCGTTGGCTGAAAACGCGCACGTCCCTTGGGCGCTGGGGCGAGCCGAAAGAGATCGCGGGGCTGGCGGTGTTTCTCGCCTCCCCCGCCGCGTCCTATCTCACCGGGCAGATTATCGCCGTCGACGGCGGCTTTACTTCGCACTATTGATCTCACGCGGGCGTGTTGCGCGCCTCATCGAGGGTTGCACGTATCTCCTGCAATACCGGTAGCACCGCCTCAATCTTGCCAGACGGAATTTGCTTGGCGAGGTCTTCGAACATCGGCGCAACGGCCTCAATCGCTTTCGCGCGAGCGCGGGCACCCTTCGCGGTGATCGCAACCAGTTTGCTGCGCCCATCTTGCGGGTTTGTCCGGATACGGACGAGCCCTTTGGCGTCGAGCTTGCCCAGCGTGTTGGTCATCGCCCCCTTGGTGACCTGAAAAGCGCGCGCGAGATCAACCGGTGTGCGCTCGCCGCCGAGCCGAACGAAGTGGTTGAGCACGGCAAAGTGCGAGACCTTCAGCCCGTCTGGCAGCACGCGCTCAAGCTGGGTCGTGGCGAGCTGACTGATAATGCCCACCTCATTGAAAAAGGCGAAGAGGTCCGGGGTCCGCTTGCTCATAATATCCCTTGCAGGCGCGTCTCAACCGGCCAGCGCGGGGTGCGCGGCGCGGCGGGGCCATAGCCCATGCGTCCGAACATCTGCAGCGTTTCTCCGTCGCGCGCGCCAACCGCATCGCGCATCTCCGCAAACAAATCCGTCATTTCAGGATATTCCTGAAGCGCCTGGCTGAGCGGATGAAGCCCCACTCCCAGCTCCGTCGCCTTCAGGTTCGCGCGCACCCACCCGCGCCCTGCATTCAATTGATCCTCGCGCGTGTTGCCTGGCGTCACGATCCAAAAGTACGCCATGGCGGAGCCCATGATGCCGTCCCATATATCGAGCCCCTGCTGGAACGCAGTGGAGTTCGGATCCCCCAGCGCATCGCGCGTCATGATGCCGGCAAGGTTCAGCGCTTCCATCATGGGCCCACCGAAGGAAAGCCCATCGGGGTTCGCGTTGATCTCCGCCTTTCCGAAACGCATGACGTCGATGCTTTCCTGAAGCGTTGCGGGGGTTCGCATTTCCACATGCATGGCGCGCCGTGTCAGATCGCGCAGCGCCGCAACGCGCTCGCTTTCATTTGTGGCACCTGCAGCGAGATCCATTCCCGCCGTGCCTTGCAAGTTCGCGAGAATGTCGGAGCTCACGCCGCGCGAGGTATCATAGACTTCCTTGTTCGAGCGCCGCGCCAGCACTTGCGCAAAGAGCGGATCGCGCACCGCGCCAGCATTCGCCTGAAACACAATATGAGCGATGGGCCGGCCATCGAGATGAGCCTCATCCACGCCTTCGGGGAAGCGCGTGATATCGGCCCGCAGGCCTTCCTCCGCCGCGGCCATGCGCAAGAGCTCGAGGAAACAGCCAAGGCCGATGACGATCTGCCGGTCGAAAGGATCGGTCGCGGGCAAAAGACGTTCCGGGTCGTGAATGAGCGTTGCCTCCCCCGGCGTGGCGAGGTCGACCACCCAGGGCTGCATGTTGTGAGGATTGGGGGCAAGGATCGCATAGGAAAGCGCCCGCACTCGGGGGTCCCTATAATCCGCCGCCCCGGCCATTTCCCAGGGGGCGAGCGCGTCCGTGGGCGTCCGGGTGAGGCCCCAACCCGTGGCCCCCGCCGCCAGAATAATGGCGGAGGACCCGGCGATTTTCATGAATTTGCGTCGTTGCATGGCGCCCTCAATTCGTTTAACGATGAACTATATATCGTTTATTATTGAACTAATCAAGCCCGATCAGTGATTCACCGCACTTGAACGAATTAAACGATTATCGTATAATTCGTTCAATGAGCGAGACCACGACCCCGCAAGCCAGCAAAGAGCACCGCATCGCCCATGCGGCGATGGGGCTGTTTCTGCGCGACGGGTTGCGCGCAACCTCCATGGAGGCGATCGCGGCGGAGGCCGGCATCGCCAAGGCCACGCTCTATGGCGTTTTCAAGAACAAGGAAGACGTCTTTGCCGCTGTCGCCGACATGTTCGCGGCGGAGTTGGTGGAGGCGGTGCGCGCCGCGCTGGATACGCCGGGAACGGTGGAGGAGCGCCTGACCCACGGGCTCTGCGCCAAACAGGAGCTTGCGTTCGAGACCATCTATACCTCGCCCCACGCAGCGGAACTGATGGGCGCGAAAACATCCTATGCCAGTCAATGCATCAAGGAAGCGGACAACGAGATCGTGCGCCTGCTTGAGCGCGCACTGAAAACCGACCCCCAGACCGCCAAGGGCGCGCGCATGTCCGCCCAAGCTTTGTTTTTTGCGTCCATCGGCATTGCCGATCATACCGACACCAAAAAGGCCGCGTTCCGCCGCATCGAGGAGCTGACCCAGACCTACCTCACCGGCGTACGGGCGCGGAAAAAATAGTCCACGGAAGGAACACATTATGACCGAACAAGTTCTTGTCACCGGCGCGTCCGGGTTCATCGCCACCCATTGCATCATTCAGCTTCTCGAGAAGGGCTACAACGTGCGCGGCACCCTGCGCACCATGAGCCGGGCGGATGAGATCCGCGGCATTATCGGTCAGCACACGGACAAGGTGGGAAACCTTACCTTTGCCGAAGCCGACCTGACCAAGGATGAGGGCTGGAAAGAGGCGGCAGAAGGCTGCCCGCTGATCCTGCACGTCGCCTCGCCCTTTCCCCTCGATAACCCCAAAGATGAGAACGAGCTGATCATTCCCGCGCGCGACGGGGCACTGCGCCTTCTTCGCGCGGCCAAGGAAACCGGCGCGCGCAAGGTGGTGCTGACCTCCTCCATGGCAGCCATCATGTATGGCTTCAAGAAACAGCCGGATCGCCCCTTCAATGAGAACGATTGGTCGCCGCTCAAAGGCCCCGGCCACACGCCCTATACCAAGTCAAAAACCATCGCGGAAATGGCCGCCTGGGAGTTCATGGAAAAGGAAAATCCGGGCTTTGGCCTTTCGGTGGTCAACCCCGGCGCGGTGTTGGGCCCGGTGCTGGAAAGCGACGTTGGCACCTCCGCGCAGTTGGTACAGATGCTCTTGCAAGGCGCCTTGCCTGGCCTGCCGCCCATGGCCTTTCCCATCGTCGATGTGCGCGACGTGGCGGACCTTCATATCCGTGCCATGGAAACGGAGGCCGCGAACGGTCACCGCTTTGTCTGCGTCAACGGCACCATGTGGATGAAGGATATGGCCGCGCTGTTGAAAGAAAAGTTTCCCGAGCACACCAAGAAGACGCCCACAAAGGTTCTGCCCGTCTTCATGCTGCGCATCGCAGCCATGATGGGCAAATTCCCGAAGGCGGGCCTGCGGGAGCTCAACAAATGGCGCGAGGGCAACAATACCATGGCGCGCGTGACCGTGGGCTGGGCGCCGCGCAGCGCGGAGGATGCCGTGCTTGCCACCGCGCAGAGCCTGATCGATCTGAAGCTGGTCTAAGGCAGCGCCACGGCGGCGAGTTCGAACACCATGGGCATGCCCACCACATCGACGCGCACCACGTCGCGCGGCATGGCGGTCGTGACATAGACCACATTGGTGACCGACGGCGCGACAATTTCCACCGGCATGACTTCAAACGTGCCGGCGGGAACCGTCATCTCCGTCACCTCGCCCACGCGGACCGTCACGTCCTCAAGCCCGTCGGCATGAACGTTGAACCAGGTGAGGGTGAAGTCGTCACCGGGGGTCAGCGCCATGCCGCGCATGGCGGCAAAGAAGGCTGTGCGCTCATAGACCGGCGCGTCCTGCACAATATCGATCTGGGTGATATGGGCATCGGCCTCCACTGGTGTAACCGTGATATGCCCCGTGACATGGGCACCGGCCCAATTGATGTCAGCGGCGAGCATGGTTCCCGAAAAATCGCCTTCCACATCGAGGCTGAGGGGCATCCACCCCTCGCGCGCGACATATAGCGATTCTGATTCAGTGATGGACTGCGACGTCCAGGTCGTGCCGCCAAAGATATGGAACTGCTCGTCCTCCGCCGCTTCGATATTATATTCCCAGGCGCCATCAAGCTCACCGTCGAACATCAAATTGAATTGCCAGGTGACCGGCGTAATCTGATCGGTGCTGATCTTCGTCGCGTCCGTGCAGCCCGAAAGTCCACACAACAATGCGGCGCCAAGGACGGTTTGTTTGAATGACATGGATTTGCCTCCCCCGTTCACCCGGTAAGATGACACAGCCCCCCGCCCGATCAAGCATTTGGGGTAAAACGATGTCGTGATTCGCGGCAAAATGCGGATCAATCGCCTTTGAATTCCGGGTCGCGCTTTTCGAGAAAGGCGCGCACCCCTTCCTTGAAATCATTAGAGCTGGAGGTCAGCAGAAATTGGTCGCGGTCCATGAAGATTGCGCCGCGCGCATGGGCGAGCGCGGCTTCGTTGATTGCCTGCTTTGACATACGCACAGGGACCGGCGGCAAGGCGGCTATCTTTGCCGCCCAATCCTGAGCGAGGGCGAGCGTGCCGCCCTTGGCGGTCACTTCGTCAACAAGGCCCCAGTCGCGTGCATCGCCCGCCGCCAGCGCCTCGCAGAAGATCGTCAGGCGTTTGGCGCGCGCGGGCCCCGCGAGCGCTACCAGACGCGGCAGGGAATGCCAGCTCATGTTCATGCCGAGCGCCACCTCGGGCAGCCGCAAGTGGGCACCTTCCCCCGCGATGCGGAAATCGCACGCCGCCGCGATGGCAACGCCGCCGCCGATGCAATAGCCTTCGATGGCGCAGATGGTGACCTGTTCCAGCGCTTCCCACGCGTCGCACATATCGGGACCCACCAGAATGCGCTGGCGTTTTTCCAGCAAGGTCATGCCCGCTTCATCCGCGCGTTCAGGGTCAGCAAGATCCGCGCCCGCGGTGAAATAGTTCTCCGCCCCGGTCAGGATGACAGCATGGATATCGGTGCGCGCCTTCAGGGCGCGAGCGCAGTCCGTCAGCTCCCGCATCATGGCATAGGACATGGCGTTGCGGCTTTGCGGCCGGTTGAGCCGCACCAGCGCAACGCCCGCCTCCGCTTCGACAATCAGCGCCTGCCATCGATGGATAAAAGGGTCCATGGCGTGTTCCGCCCTCGCCTAGCTTTCGATTTTTTCCACGAGCCCGAACGCGATGATTTTTTTCAGCATTGTTTCAGCCTCGGCCGCGTCGAGCCCCGCAAAAACGTCAATGCCGAAGGGCGCGCCCGAGAGCGCCTTTTCAAGGCCCTTTACCGCTTTCACATCGACGGGGATTTCCCCGCCCGGCGCAATCAGCAAGGCTTCCTCGTCATCGGACCGCAAACGATAGGGCGTATTGAGGCGCAAGCGATACCGGTCGCCCGGGGCAATCGCATGTTGGGCGCCGGTCACCCCGCCGCGCGTGTTGGGCGAGCGGGAGCGGATGAAGTTTTCAACGAACAGTTCGAAGGATTCTTCGAAGTTGGCGTTCCCGCCAAACTTGGTCACCAGGTCCTTGAAGAAAGCCTGGGCCTCGACCTTGTTGAAATCATCGCGCGCAAATCCCGGCGGCAGGCTGCGGCGGAATTCAGGTACGCGCAGCGCCACCTCCGATACCGCTTCCAGCATCAAGTCCGCCCAGGTTTTCACAATCAGGCCGACCGTGATGTGCAAGGAAGGTTCATCCCCCGCCGTGCTTGCGTCATGCATCAATCCGCGCGGCACATAAATGCAATCGCCCGCGTTCATGGTGAAGCTTTGCACCGGGTCGCCCGCCTTGTGAATGTCGGGTTGAAACGCCTCGCCCCGGAAGGGGTTCTGGATCGGCGTGTTATAGAATCGCCAATCCTTTTTGCCCGACACCTGCACCACAAAGACATCGTGATCGTCGTAGTGGATGTTGAAGCCCTGATTGTTCGGCGGCGTCAGATAGATGTTGGTTTGAAGATGGGTGCAGAAAACATTTTCCAGCGCCCGGCAAAAGTCAGCCAGCACCGCATCCTGCGTATGCAGATGCGGCAAGATAATCGTCGCGCCCTTGTGGTACTGATCCACCACCGCGCCGCGATCAACGATGCCATTGGAAAACGTATAGTCCTCGCGCCGGATGCCCGGTTCCGTGCGCGCCATATCGAGCGCACCCACGGGCAACTCCACCCCGGCGATCAGTTCGTCAATCCGGTCAAGGGACAGAAGCTCGCTGAACCGGTCCGGATCATCTCGCAACATGAGCAAGGGTTTTTGCTCGAAATAGTCGCGGAAAAAGTCGTCGCTGGAGGTCGGGCCGATGAGATAGGTAAGCGGATCGCGGAGCCATTCGAATTGAGACATGGGTTCCCCTAAAAATCTGGCCGTCCGTCAGCCCTCGGACGCCCGTCGCGCGCGGGCGACGGTTTATGAAAACACAGGGCGCGGGAAACCCTCATTTCCCACGCCCTGAATTGACACCATAAGGTGCGCCCTGATCAACGGTGTTTAGTGATCGGTGCCGCGCCCGTAGTTCACGCTGTCTGAATTGCTGCCCGAGTCGCCATCAGTGACGCCGGTGTAGTTTCCGCCACGACCGCGACCGTTGCCGCCGGGGTCACCCCAGGAGCCGCTGTCTGAATCGGTCAAGCCCGTCGAGCGGCGCCCGCGGCCGTTGCCAACGGGATCGTTGGGATCGCTATCAGTGATGCCCGAGCTGCCCCGTCCATTGCCGGCGCGGTCAGCATAGCTGCCCGTGTCGCTGTCGGTAATGCCTGAGCTGCCCCGTCCGTTGCCAACAGGATCATTGGGATCGCTATCAGTAACGCCTGAACTACCGCGCCCGTGACCGGCGCGGTCGGCATAATTGCCCGTATCGGAATCGGTCGTGCCGGAATAGCCGCGCCCGACCGCATCGTTGGGGTCAGAATCGGTTGCCGCTTTCGCCGAACCGGTGACCGCACCAACGGCGCCCAGGGCCACGGCAGCGCCGGTGACCGACCGCAGGAATGACCTGCGGCTAAGTTTCTTTTTGTCAGACATTCAAATCCCTCCAGTGTGCCGCCCCGCACGAACAGTGCTTCGGTCCACGCTAATGGGGGGTAAACGTGCTTGTCAAAAGAGATGATTGCTACTAATTCGCAATAACATTGCATATCGCAAGGCTCGGCACCCTGCGCGGGGAAATGACCCGTGATCTGAACTCATTTTTGTGAGGCAAAAGAACCTTGGCATCGTGGGGGGCCGGGCACTACAGTCCCGCGCAAGAAAAACGCGCCCGCAATCAGTAAAATGCGGAGCCATTCAGGGAGCCATCATGAAACACGTGCAAGCCGCGCCCGCGCCGGTTTTTGGGAATGTTCTCGAAGCCATCGGCAACACGCCGATGATCGAGGTGAAACATCTCGACACGGGCAAGTGCCGCCTGTTCCTGAAGCTGGAAAACCAAAACCCCGGCGGATCCATCAAGGACCGCATCGGCAAGGTGATGGTCGAACGCGCCGAAGCGGAAGGCCACCTGAAACCCGGCGACACGATCATCGAAGCGACGGCGGGCAACACGGGGCTGGGCCTTGCGCTGGTCGCCGCCCAAAAGGGCTACAAGCTGGTCATCGTCGTCCCCGACAAAATGGCGCAAGAAAAGATCTTTCACCTGCGCGCGCTGGGCGCGGAGGTGCGGCTGACGCGGTCCGACGTCGCCAAGGGCCACCCGGAATATTACCAGGACGTGGCCGAGCGGCTCGCGAATGAGACCGGCGGCTTTTTCGTCAACCAGTTCTTCAACGACGCGAACCCTTACGCGCACGAAACATGGACCGCGCCGGAAATGTGGGAACAGATGGAACACCACATTGATGCGGTGGTCTGCGGCGTCGGCTCGGGCGGCACCATTGCCGGCATCAGCCACTTTTTTGAGAAGGCAAACCCCGGCACCGAAATGGTGCTGGCCGACCCCAAGGGCTCGATCCTCGCCAATTATATCAACACGGGCGAGCTATCGAACGACGTGGGCAGTTGGGAAGTCGAAGGCATCGGCGAGGATTTCATCCCCGGCGTTTGCGATCTCTCGCGTGTGAAGAAAGCCTATACCGTCACCGACGAAGAAAGCTTCCATTCGGCGCGTGAGCTGCTGCGCAAAGAAGGCATTCTGTGCGGCTCCTCCTCGGGCACACTGCTCCACGCTGCGCTCCAATATTGCCGCGAACAGACCGAGCCCAAGAACGTCGTTACTTTTGTTTGCGACAGCGGCAACAAGTACCTGTCCAAAATGTTCAACGACTATTGGATGATGGATCGCGGCTATCTCGATCGCAAAGCCTATGGCGACCTGCGCGATATCGTTGGCCGTCTGCACGAGGATCGCGCAACCGTCACCGTTGGCCCGAATGATCCGTTGCTGATGGCCTATGGCCGCATGAAGCTCTATGACATTTCGCAATTGCCGGTGATCGACGAGGACGAAAAAGTGGTGGGGCTATTGGACGAGGAAGACTTGCTCTTCACCGTCATTGGGAACGAAGAAAAGTTCCGCGAGCCCGTGAGCTCCGCCATGACCACCCGGCTTGAAACCATTGATGCGAAACAGCCTGTGGGCCGCCTGATCCCGCTGTTTAATGAGGGCCTTGTCGCCATCGTCACGCTGGACGGCAAGTTCCAGGGGCTGATCACGCGCATTGATCTGCTGAATTATCTCCGCCGCCAGATGAAAGAAGTCTGATGTCCGACACGTCAAAGCGTAACCGCGAAGCCTTTGCGACGCGGGCCATTCACGCGGGCCAGGCCCCCGACCCCACCACCGGCGCGGTGAACGTGCCGATCTATCAGACCTCGACCTACGCGCAGGAAAGCCCGGGCAAGCATAAGGGCTTTGTCTATGCACGCGGGCACAATCCAACACGCTCAGCATATGAAGCCTGCCTTGCCGATCTTGAAAACGGTACGCACGGCTTTGCCTTTGCCAGCGGCATGGCGGCAACGTCGACGGTGCTGGAACTCATTGACGCAGGGTCCCACATCGTCGCCATGGACGATCTTTACGGCGGGACCTACCGCCTGTTTGAGCGCGTGCGGCGCGCCTCCGCCGGGCTCGACTATTCTTACGTTGACCTGGCCGACCCGAAAAAATTCGAGGCGGCGATCACCGACAAGACCAAAATGGTCTGGGTGGAAACGCCGACCAATCCGCTTCTTAAACTCGTCGACCTTTCCGCCATTGCGGAAATCGCAAAGGCGCGCGGCATCCTGATGGTGACCGACAACACCTTCGCGAGCCCCTTTATCCAGCGGCCGCTCGATCACGGCGCGGACGTCGTTCTGCATTCCGCCACCAAATATCTCGCCGGCCATTCGGACATCGTGGGCGGCATCGTCGCCACGAAGGATGACGCCATCGCGGAACGGCTCGCGTTTCTGCAAAACTCCGTGGGCGCCATCCAGGGACCGTTCGACAGCTTCCTGGCGCTGCGCGGTCTCAAAACCCTTGCCCTGCGTATGGAACGTCACTGCGCCAATGCGCAGAACGTGGCGGCGTTTTTGGAAGCGCACCCGAAGGTCGCAAAGGTCTACTACCCCGGTCTTGCCAGCCACCCGCAGCACGACCTTGCCAAACGTCAGATGGACGGTTTTGGCGGCATGGTGACCGTGGTGTTGAAGGATGGTCTTGAGCCCGCGAAACGTATGCTCGAACGGGTGCGCATTTTCGCGCTGGCTGAATCATTGGGTGGTGTTGAAAGCCTGATCGAGCATCCCGCGATCATGACCCATGCCTCCATCCCGCCGGAACGGCGCGCGGAGCTGGGGATTGACGATGGCTTGGTGCGCCTGTCCGTTGGCGTTGAGGACGGTGACGATCTGATCGCCGATCTTGCCCAGGCGCTGGCCTAGGCCCTATTCCTGCCCGTTGCCTTTAAGGGCCGCCGCCACATCCGGCGCAATGGACCGCAAGTGCAGATCGCGCTGCGGGAAGGGGATTTCAATGCCATCGGCAACCAAGGCGTCGTGGATCGCGAGATAAACCTCGCTGCGCACATTGGCGATACCGTTTTGCGGGTCACTAATCCAAAACCGCAAATCAAAATCGATGGAACTGTCCCCAAAGGCCATCATGTTGCACTGGGGTTTGGGATTGCTCAGCACCCGGTCGATGCCCTTGATCGCCTCGTAACAAAGGTCGCGAACATGGCCCAGGTCCTGGGTCGCGTAGCTGACGCCAAAGGGAGCGTGTAGGCGCACGAACTGATCGGCGTGGGACCAGTTGATCACCCCTTCCTCAATGAACTTGTCATTGGGCACAAGATGTTCCGTTCCGTCGCGGGTGCGGATCGCCACATAGCGCGCGCCGAGCTGCGTTACCGCGCCGAAGGTATCGTCCACGCTGACCACGTCCCCCGGTTTGATGGATTTGTCCGCGATGAGCGTGAAACCGGCGATAAGGTTCGAAACGCTTTTCTGCAGGCCCAAGCCAACCCCAAGGCCCAGCGCGCCGGAAAAGACTGCCAATGCGGCGAGGTTCACCCCCACGTATTGAAGCGCAAAGAAAAAGGCGAGGACCGGGAACAAGATGTTCAAGACCTTGACGATCAGCGCCTTGAGCGAGGGCGTCAGGTCCTCGATCTCTTCAATGCGTTTCGCCAGGAACCCGGCAATCACATGGGCAAGCCAGAACAGAAACGCAAAGGCGAGCACCGCGCGCACAACGTCAAAGGCGGAAAGGTCTCGCACTGCGCCGTTGGCATCAACGCCCATGGGAATGGAAGCCGAATCCAAATAGGCGATGAGGTCATTCAAAACGCCAAAGACATCGAGCGCCGCCAGCGGCCACACCGTATAGAAGGCCAGTTGGCTCCAGAACTTTGACCGAATCACCAGCGTCACCAGCCGGATCACAATCCAGGCCAATGTCAGGCTGATGGCCGCGCTGATCCAGGCATGAGGCTGGCCCAGCACCACAAAACCGAAAGAAACCAGACTGAGCGTAACCCACGCGGCCAGCGGCGCGGAGGTCACCGCAAGCGCGTGTACCGCCCGGCGAGCGAGCCCCTTGGGCACGCGCGGGGTCAGATGTTTATCGATGCGCTTTTTGATCCAGGGTGCGAAAAAGCCCGCAGCAATAAAGACGAGCGCCACACAGCCAAGCTGAATCAGCACACTGATGTTGATCAGGTTCGCATCGATCCATTGCCAGATCGTGTCGAACTGGGTGCGCACCTCATCGACGGAAAAGAGCTCCTCAAGGGCAGAGCCTTCATCCCCCGAGCGGGTCGGGATGGTTTCGTCTTGAACGAGAAATGTAAAAAGGTTCATTGGCTTAGGGGTCGTGGCGCGTGGCGAAACATGACGCAACGCTAACCCAGCCGGGCTTGCCTGTCACGGGGGACTTGAGCCTAAGATGGTGCAAACGAAAGGAATTTCCCATGGCCCGACTGCCCCTCATCGACCCCGCCGCCGCCACAGGCGACGCGGGCAAAGTGCTGCAAAACATGCCCAACGCGCTCAACATCTTTCGCATGATGGCGAACGCCGAAACCATGATCAAACCCGCCGTGAAGCTGGGCGGTGCGATCCTGTCGCGCCAGGAACTGGGCGCGAAGGAACGCGAACTGCTGATTCTTCAGGTCGCCCAACTGGAAGGCGGCGAATATGAATGGAACCAGCACGACCCGATTGCAGAGGGCGTGGGCGTGCCCCGCGCGCAGATCGAGGCATTGGCCAAGGGGAACATCACAAGTGACGCCTTCAGCGCGGCAGAACAGGCCCTGCTCGCCTTCGCCAAGGAAGTGATTGAAAACGTCCGCGTGAAGGACGAAACATTTGCCGCCGCGCACGCGCATTTTTCCGATCGCGAAATGGTCGAGATCATTTTCACCATCGGCTTTTACATGATGATGGCGCGGCTGACCGAGGCGACCGAAGTGGACATCGACCCGCCCGCCGGCATGGCGGTGGTGGATTCAATTCCAAAAGGGACAGGTCAATGAGCCGGCTTCTGGGAAAGGTGCGGCAGAATGGCTATGTGGTGCGCGACATTGAGGCCGCCATGCGCCACTGGACCGAAGTATTGGGCGTGGGGCCGTTCTATTATATTGAGCGCGTGCCGGTGAAGAACTTCACTTATCACGGCGAGCCCTCGGAGGTGGACATGTCCATTGCGCTCGCCAATTCCGGCGACCTGCAGATCGAGTTGATCCAGCAGCGCAACAATGCGCCCTCCATGTATCTCGATTTCCTCAATGAACACGGCGAGGGGCTGCAGCATCTTGCCTATTGGACCCTCGACTATGACGCGGATTACGAGCGCCTGATTGCCGAAGGGTTTCGCGTGGGTCATGAAGGAGAGATAGGCGAGCGCGGCAAGTTCAGTTATTTTGAAACCGAAGGCCACGCGGGAACAGTGATCGAACTTTCCGACGTCTCTGGCCCCAAGGGTGAATTTTTCAACCACATCCGCGAAGTGGCGGAGAGTTGGGACGGCTCCAAACCCATCCGACCTGTGAAAAACTAAATCGCTCTAAATCCCCGCCCCTTCGGCCATTTGCGGTACCGCGCCGCGTCCGTTGGGGCCGAGAGTTTTTTCCGCAAGCGAGGTGGAAAGAAAGACCTCGCCCGTCAGTTCATCCAGAAAGTTGGAGTGTTCCAGCCGGTCCATCACCGGGCCCTTTACTTCGGCCAGGTGAAACTGGACACCCAAGGCCTGGAGCTCTGTATTCACGCGGCGCAACATCTCAAGCCCGCTCCAGTCGATCTCGTTCACCGCGCTGGCGATCAACACCACGTCTTTCACATGGGGCCGCTCGATGGCGCGGCGCATGATCTGGCTTTCCAGATACTGCGCATTGGCAAAATAAAGACTCTCGTCGATGCGGATGAGAAGAAGCGGGTCGGACAGATCCACCCGGTGACGCAGGCGATTGCGAAAGTGCTCTGATCCGGGAATGCGCCCCACCTCGGCAATGTGCGGATGGCTCGCGCGACCAAAAAAGACGGCAACCGAAAGCACAACGCCGAACAGAAGGCCCATCTCGACCCCCAGCACAATCACCCCGAAAGCGGTGAGCGCATAGGCCACCGCATCGAGGCGAGAGTATTTCCACAGTGGTTTGAACTCGCCGAAATCAATCATCTTAGAAATGGAAAAGATGATGATCACTGCAAGCGTTGCCTTGGGGATATAGGCGTAAAGATCAGTGAGCAGGATAAGCGAGATCGCAATCAGCCCCGCCGTCATGGCGCCCGCAGCGCGGGTCGCCGCGCCTGCTGCAAAAGAAACCGCCGTCCGCGCGAAGCCCCCCGCCACGGGAAAGCCACCACTGACCGCCGAGGCAAGGTTCGCGGCACCAATGGCGACAAGCTCTCGGTTTGCGCCAATGGCCTCGCGCTTTTTCGCAGCAAAGGATTTTGCCACCGCATGGCTTTCGGTGAAGGCGATAAGCGCGATGAGCGCCGCTGAAAGCCAGAGCTCGCGCGCCATGCCCACGGCCCCTTCGGGTGAGGGCAGTTGCGGCAGACCCACGGCCACTTCGCCGGTCAGCGCGATGCCGTTCCCAATCCAAAAGGCGGCAAGTGATGTAATGAGGATCGCCACCAGCGGCGCGATGCGCGGCAGAAGCACACCCGCAAGCCCATCGCGGAACCGCGCCGGCACCATGGCCTTCAGAACAGGCGGCAAGGCGAACAGCAATACCAGCGTGGCAACGCCGATGAGTGCAGTCGTCCAATGAATGCTCGGCACAGAGGTGAGGAGCGCGCCGATCTGCGTGAGCGGATCGCGGCTCACAATCGAGACACCGATCACATATTTCAACTGACTGATGAAAATGACGATGCTTGAGCTGATGATAAAGCCGTGCACCACGGGCTGGCTTAGGTAATTGGCAAGAAACCCGAGCCGCAAAAAACCCGCGACGACCAGCGTTGTGCCGACGATCCCCGCAAGGATGCCCGCTGCCGCCACCTGGTTCGCCACGCCTTCGATGCCTGCGGTTTCCAGCGCCGCCGCCGTCATGAGCGAGACGATGGCGACCGGCCCCACGGCGAGGACGGAACTCCGCCCAATAAGCGCATAGGCAACGAGGGGCAGGATGCTGGCAAATATCCCCGTTTCAGGGGGCAGGCCAGCAAGCTGCGCATAAGCCAGGCTTTGCGGGATCAGAAGGATGGTGATCACGACGCTCGCGACCAGATCCTGCCCCGCTTCAAGCTTCAGGTAGGAGCCCCAGGTTTTGCCCATGCGCTTTGCCGTTTACTCCCAACCGCCAGTGAGCGGCAATTTGATATACCGCTTACCATTCGATTCAGCGGGCGGCAGATCGCCTGCGCGGATGTTCACTTGCAGCGAAGCCCACAGCAGACGCGGCGTCGCGAGATCCTTGTCCCGCGCCTCGCGAAACGATTTGAATTCCTGCGCATTGGCGGATTTGGAAATGTGGATGTTCGAGGCTTTTTGTTCCGCCGCCGTCACTATCCATTTCAGCTCGCGGCCTTCGGGCATGTAGTCGTGACACATGAAGAGCCGCGTCGCATCGCCCAGAGCGAGGATCTTTTGCAGGGAGGCATATAGCTGTTCCGCATCGCCGCCGGGAAAGTCGCAACGCGCCGTACCATAATCGGGCATGAAAAAGGTGTCGCCGACAAAGGCCATGTCCTCGTAGGTATAGGTGATGCAAGCGGGGGTGTGACCCGGCGTTTCCAGCACACCAATCTTGCGACCGTTCAGCTCCAGCGTGTCGCCTTCGCCCAGGAACAGATCGATGTCAGCAGCGCTTTGCACTTCATCCAGGGTCGCATTGTAACGTGGGGCCCATTCGGCCTGCACCTCAGGCGCATGTTTGCCGATGCCGTAGGGCGCGCCGAGTTTTGACTTGAGATACTTGGCCGCCGTCAGGTGGTCGGCATGGATATGCGTATCGAGAATGTATTTCACGCGCAGATCGTTCGCTTTCACGAAAGCCAGCACGTCATCCGCCGCCGTGGTCGTCACCTTGCCCGTCACCGGGTCATAGTCGAGCACGCTGTCTATGATTACCGCTTCGGTCCCCGGCCCATCGGAAATGATGTGGGTGAGAGAAAACGTGTCTTCGTGGAAAAAAGTTTTGACGTCCGCCTTGGTCATTGTGGCGCTCATTGATGGGTCCTCCAGATCTCGCGGGCGGCAGCACCAAACGGTGCGCCCCGCCTCGGGGGTGTCTTATTGACAAATATATTAGTTATTACTAAATTAGCAATACCTAACTTATTCGCCTGACTTATTGGTTGGCCCCGAAATGCAAACTGGCACCGTTGATGACATGAAGTCGGCCTCCGCGGAAGCGGCAAGTCTGATGCGTGCCCTCGCCCACGAGGGGCGGCTTCTGGTCCTGTGCGCCCTTTGCGACCGGGACTATGCAGTGGGCGATCTGGTGACCATGACGGGGTTGAGCCAGTCGGCCCTGTCCCAGCACCTGGCCAAGCTGCGGGAAGCGGGCTTTGTTGCCACCCGCCGCGAGGGCCAGACCATCCATTACCGCCTTGCGAACCCCGCGGTTCGATCCGTCATCGAAGCGCTCTACAAAAACTACTGCCCTCTTTCAAAGGACTGACCCGATGAAACCCAAAACCGTCTCCACCAAAGAAGTGCTGGACCTGCTGAATTGCGGCGACTGCCAGCTGATCGATATTCGCGAGCCCGATGAGCACGCGGGCGAGGCCATTCCCGGCGCGACCAATGTGCCGCTCAGCCGGCTTGAAGCCTGTGACTGTCCGGACGGCAAAACGCTGGTGTTTCACTGCAAAAGCGGCATGCGCACCAATATGGCGGCGAAAAAACTCGTCAAATGGGCAGGCGGCAAGGATGTGCTGATTCTCGATGGCGGCATTGAGGCCTGGCGCAAGGCGGGGCAAAAGACGACGCGCGGCTAGAGGCGCATCTGTCGCGCCCTCCCGCCTTTTCCGGCTCCTCCCGCTAGGCTATTCTCCCGCCCGAATTGATTGCTGAAACGGGTGGGGAATATGACGGCCAAAGTTGTCGCGCTGTGTCTTGATTCGGGAGAGCCCTGGGTGCTCGACCACTACATCGAAAAAGGCCGGCTGCCGAACATTGCGCGCCTGCGCAAAGAAGGCGCCTATGGCCTGACGCAGAACGAAAAGTGGTACAAGGCCGAACCCACCTATACCACCGTCATGACCGGCGTATGGCCGAGCGATTCGGGCTATCGCGGGCGCATCGTCTATCACCCTGAACATCTGGATGTGCAGGAATACGGCACCTATGACTTTCAGGAGTTCCCGATGTTCTGGGAACTTGGGAAAGACTTCAAAGTCTGCGCCTTCGATTTTCCGCAAGCCGAGATTGCCGGGCCGGAGAAGGTCAATGGCATCGAAGTTGTGGCCTGGGGTGCGCATACGCCGCGCCGGGGCCCGGGGTCCACTCCGGAGGGGTTGATCGACGAGCTAAAGCAAACCTTCGGCCCGCACCCGAATCTGCATCACGACAACAACAACATCTACATCGACAAAGACGCCCTCCAGCTCAAGGAAGAACTGACGATTGGGCTCGAGCGCCGCCGCCAGATCATGCTGGACCTTGTCGCCCGCGAAGATTGGGACATGCTGATCAGCGCCTTCGGTGAGGTTCACATCATCCTCCACCAGTTCTGGCACCTGGTATTCGATCATCCGTTACACGAACACATGGCCGAGGACGGCCGCGATGACATCGGCGATATTTTGGAACAGATTGACGACATCATTGGCGATGTGGAAAAGGCCGCGGGCGACAAGGCGACCATGGTTCTGTTCGCCGCCCACGGCATGGAAGCAAACCGCGCCGACATTTGCTCCGGCGCGTTCCTGGCCGAGATGCTTTATCGCTGGAGCTACAATGAAGCGGCTCTTGCCCCTAGCCCTGCGGGCACGCCGCCACCGCCCTATCGCTTCGATTACCCGCGCCACCTGAAGTATGAGGTTTGGGATCTTGTAACACCCGAGGGGCGCAAGCGCCTGACCTCGCCCATTGATCAACTGCAAATGGGCCTTTCGCTCAATTGGCAGCCGACGAATTGGTACAAGACCGCATGGGGCGGCATGCGCGCCTTTGCCCTGCCGTCCTATTCCGACGGTTATATCCGCGTCAGCGTGAAGGGCCGGGACGAAGGCGGGCTGGTTGACCCGGAGGATTACAACGCGCTGCTGGACGAGCTAGAAACCTACATCCGCGAATGGCGCTGCGCCCGCACGGGCCGCCCGCTGGTGGAAGAAACGCTCCGCACCCGGAAGACCGCGCTCGACAACACACCCAACCTGCCCGATGCGGACATTGTTATCTCGTGGGCGAAGGGCGCGGCGACAGACATTGTCGAGCACGACAAGTATGGCCAGATCGGCCCCGTGCCCTTTTTCCGCTTGGGCGATCACACCACGAACGGCTTTATCCTGGCCAAGGGCCCCGGCATCGAAGGCGGGCGAGAACTGAGCGAAGGCACCACTATCGACTTTGCGCCGACCATTCTTTCGCTCATGGGCGCGCCGGTGCCCGGCTACATGAAGGGGCGCGATCTACTGGCTTCGTGAGGGGCGGCCGTGCGCGAAATCGTACGGCACCACATGATCCAGATTGCCGTCTTCCAAATGGGCGAGCGTTCGTTCGAACCACGGCTTTAGCCGAAAGTTCACGGTCACTTCGAAATCACCCGCCATTTCATCATGAAAGGCGAAGGCGTCCCGCGTCACGTTCAGCGCCCCTTCCCGGTCGCCCTCGCGCGCCAGCTGCCCCGCCAGCGCCATACCGGCGTTAAGGCATTCCACCGGAAACTGTTTTGAGCGCGACCCAAAGGCGCGAATGAAATCTTTTCGGGCCAGCGCGCTATCCCCCATGCGTTCATGCAGGATACCGCGGAACCAGTAGTAACGGATCCATTTCGGGTCCATCTCGATCGCCTGATCGAGCCGCCAACTGTAATACTCGTTCTTCACCGCGAGCTTGGGCTTTTCAGGCTTGTGCAGAATCTCGAAGGCATCGGTCCACTCCGCCGTGGCCCCCGCCTCGCGCAAACTTGGTTGCGCATTCTCGTGCACGAGCCCGCGTTTTTCGAAACCCTTGCGAAACAGGCCGAGCTTGTAATCTTCGATGACGTAGCCATTGGGCAGCACCGTCACCCAGGCGGAAAAATATCCACCCGGGCCGTTGTCATTGGGCCATTCAATAATCTTCTTGAGGTCATCTCGCGCGATGCGCTCATCTGCATCGAGGCAGAGAACCCACGGGGTCTTCAACAGCCCGTAGCCTTCGTTCCGCACCGGCGCGACGGAGTTGCAAAGCTCGCGGCTGATGGTGCGCGGCAGAGCGTCAATGTTGAAGCGGTCCTTGAGCAATTCCACCGTGCCATCGGTAGAGCCCGTATCAAAGACAATCACTTCTGCGAAAAGGTCGACGATCCCTTCGAGGCATTCTTCGATGGTATTCGCTTCGTCCTTGACGGTCATGCACAGACCGATATCCACCCCGGGGCCCCCTTTCGCGCGCGCAATGGACGGGCACTTTGGCAAAGCCCCGGCAGGCTGACAACCGCCTCCGCCCCGGCTAGAGTGCCGCATCGCAATTTCCGGAGCACCGATGCCTGATCCCAAACACCGCCGCGTGGGCGACCTGCCCCTTCGGACACCAGTCCCGCATCTCAAATATCCGGCGTTCGTGGACAGCCGCGTGCAGCCTATCCTCGGGTTTCTGTATCAGCTTGAACGCGCCCAATGGATGGAAGCCGATCAGCATCACCGCCTGATCCTCGGCCAGCTTGATGTGTTGCTAAAAGCCGCCTTCGGCACCGTGCCTTATTATCGCGAGGCCTTGGGCGCGGCGGGCTACGCACCCGGACGTGCGCTCGACGAAACGGCCTGGTCCCGGGTGCCGCTGCTGACCCGCGAGACATTGCAGGCGCAGGGGCGGCGGCTGATGTCCACGGACATTCCGAAAGTCATGGAACCGCTCAAACCGTCACGGTCATCGGGGTCAACGGGCATGCCGGTGGAGGTGTTCCACCCCGCCACCAAGGGCCCGATGATGTTCGCCACAGCGGCATTGGAACCCCTTATTCAGGGCGCGGACTTCGGCGGCAAATCGACCTCTATCCGTTACATCCGGGATGGAGGGGGGAACCGAGCCCCCATCAACGCACCCGATTGGGGGCCACCCTTATCGGTCCTTCTCGAAACCGGGCCCTCTGCCACGTTGCCCTCAAGCGTTGATCCCGAGCAGCAAGCCGACTGGGTCATCAAGGAAGACCCGCAGCTCCTTCAAATGTTCCCCTCGAACCTCGAAGCGCTGCTTCCCATTCTGAAGGCGCGCGGGGCGGACCTGCCGGGGCTCCATTATTTCCGCACCATGGGCGAGCAACTGCCCGACCGCCTGCGCGAAGATGTGCGCGAACAATTTGGCCGCAAGATTGTCGATGTCTATTCAAGCCAGGAGGTGGGGTTGATCGCCCTCCAATGTCCGGATCACGATCACTATCACCTGATGCAGGACATGACGTTCACCGAAATCCTGCGCGATGACGGCACCCCCTGCGCGCCGGGTGAAATCGGCCATGTGGTGGTGACCGACTTGTTCAATCCGGTGTTCCCGCTGATCCGCTACAAACTCGGCGACTTTGCGGAAGTCGGCGCGCCGTGCGATTGCGGGCGCGTTTGGCCCGTCATCAATCGCGTCATGGGCCGCGTGCGAAACCTTATGGTCTTTCCTGACGGCCGCCGCGAGTGGCCGGCAATACCAGCCAAGGCGTTTCGCGATGCGATCCCCATGAAACAATATCAGGCAGTACAAACCGCGATCGACAAATTGCACATCAATCTGGTGATGGAACGCCCACTGACGGAAGAAGATCGCGCGACCGTCATTCGCCTGACCCGGGAACGGGTGGGCACAGAGTTCGAGGTGACAGTTGCGGAAGTCCCCGCCATTGAGCGCAGCGCAAGTGGCAAGTACGAGGAGTTCAAATCCGCAATCGCCGGGGCTTGATCTGCCGCATTGGATTTAGCCTCGGGGGCACTATAATTGCCCGTACTCAATCTCAGCACTTTGGGGAGTTTAAGACATGCTCATCCCTACCGGATCGTGGATCGTTGTCGCTGACGGGCAAAAGGCTCTATTCCTTCGTAATGCAGGACCCGCCAAGAGCCCCGCACTGCACCTCATCGAAAAGGACCTGCTCGAAAACCCGCCGACCCGCGACCAGGGGACGGACCGGCCCGGGCGTTTTCCCGATGCCGGGCAAGGACGGTCCAGCGTGGAACAGACGGACTGGCACGAGTTTGAGAAGACACGCTTTGCCAAAGGCGTTGCCGCTCATTTGAACCGGGCCGCGGCAAGCGGGGGCTTTGACGATCTTTATCTCATCGCGCCGGCCTCAACCTTGGGCGAGCTGCGCGCCAACCTCGACGGTAAGGCCAAAGCGCAATTGCGGGCCGAGATCGAAAAGGATCTGACCAATCACCCGGTCACAAAAATCGCCGCCGCACTTTCCGATTTTGAAGCGTGAGATGAGGTCAGTAATTGACCTTGGCGACCAGGCGGCCGTCTTCTTCCTCAACGATCAGCCGCGACATGCAGGGCATGCAATAGACCTTGTCGCCCACACGCAGTTCCTGAAGCGAACGGATGACGATTTTGCACACGGGGCACAGCACTTCGTTCGGCGCGAGGCTGTCGCCCGGGCCCGCCCATTTGCGATAGAAGCGGCGAAATTTTTTCGGCACTTCCTTGAAGCCCGTTTCCTCAAGCACGAACATCTGGCGCGGGCCGTTTTCATCGGATGTGTCATTGATCAGCGTGTCATTCATGGCAAGCGCTCCCATCCCCCTAGAAACCAAGCCGCGCGACAGCGCCGAGATAGTCGCTGGCGAGGTCGGGGGCATCGGGGCCTTCGATCCCCAGCTCACCCAAGGTTTGTTTGAAGGTCGTGAGCACGAGCGAGTCGAGCTCCCGCTTGATGCGGTCGAGCCGGTCATGGGTGTGGGGCGCAAGGATCAGTCGCCGTCCCAGATCGTTTTCGCCAAAGCCCATGTGGCGGCGCTCATCGGTAATGATGCCGGCGAGGATCTCCTTGGTGATGGGATCGGCGTTCTGCGCATGATTGCGAAAGACCGTGAACTCAAGGCTTTCAAGAATCACATTTTGCGCAAAGACGGCCGCTTCCCAGTCGCGGCTGTCGACAAAATCAAGCAGCCGCTCCTTGAAGCGCAAAAGACTTTTGCTGGCGCGCGCCTTGATCTCCTGTTCGGGATTGCGCACCCCGAGCATGGCGAGGCGGTGAAGTAGAACCTCCAGGTGACGGCCTTCATCGGCGACCTGCGTGGACAGAAAAATCTTTGACGCCCGGTCCGGGGCGAAAGAGATCATGCCGCTAGAGGCTTCCAGCGCCGCCGTCTCACCAATGCAATAGTTGCACAGAGTGGTAATGAGGCCGTCCTTGCGCCGGTCATCCATCTCTTCCTCTTCGATTTCCGGATCGAAACCGAAGGGGCGATCATGCAGATAGCCCTCAACGGTTTCGAACCAGAATTCAAAAGAGTGGACCTGATCGAGAAACTCGCCCTCGGTCAGCTTATGGGGATCTTGCCACTCCGCCATGTTCGCTCCCTATGCCGCGACCGGCGATTGGTACTCAAGACCAATGCGGCCCAGCCGCGTCTTGAATTCCTTCAGCACCGTATCGGCGAGGACCTTTTCCATTTCCTCGGTATCGGCCTGAGACAGGTCGACGCCGTGGTACATGGCGGCTTGGCCATGGCCCGCGCCATCATGCGCGCGCTTGGCTTCTTCGTTGGCGCCAGCACCTTCCTGGAAGGCGCTGTGGAACGTTGCCAGCATGTGTCCGGCCATTTCGGCCTGCATGCGTTCGCATTCTGCTTTCTTTTCCGGATACTGCTTGATCAACGCGCCAATGCGGTTTTCACCAAAACCCACGTGACGGCGCTCATCGGCAATTGTGCCCGACAGCGTGTGCGCAAACTTTTGGTTATCCACTTGCGCGCCAGCGTGAAGCATTTCAAAGACCGAGAACGCCATGCCTTCCAGCACAATGTTCTGGCCCACGACGCCGGCGACGAAATCGCCCTTGTCGACTTTTTCCAGAAGCACTTCAGCGAATTTGACGAGGTGCGGGTTGCCAAACTCATTCAGCGTGGATTCGAGATCAGCGGGGCTAACCCCAAGATCGAACAGCCGCTGTGTGAAGACTTCCACATGGCGGGCTTCATCAAGTGTCTGCGTCGCCAGGAATGTTTTGGACAGATAGTCCGGCGCACAGTTCACAAGGCCGGAACTTGCCGCCAGCGCGGCGCGTTCGCCCAGAATCAGGTTGCAGGTCGAACGAACTTGCCCTTCGCGGAGCACTTCGTTCTCAAAGAGCTCATCAGGCTCTTTTTCACTCGCTTCGTGACCATAGATAGTGTCTTCAAGATACCCTTGGGGGCACGATTCCAGCCATTTCTGGATCGAATACCCGGAAAGAAAATTTGTCATTACCGGCCTCCTCACCGTGGGACGCTTGGGCCGCATCCCGCTTGCATGCGCCGCACAAGGCGCCCTTGAATGCTGATGACAATCTGTCAGTCGGGCCTTGACCCAGATCAAAGAAGGGGCGAGGAAAGAGGGGGAAAGCCGTGATTGAGAAGGGTTCGCAGATGGCACTCACCACCGACGCACTTGCCCAGGACTTTCCAGATCTTTCGCTGCTGACCGGCGAAGACAGCGCGGCGCGCCAGCTTTCCTTTGGCGTGAATGAGCCCAACCCGGCCCTCGGTATTGCCCGGCCGCGCACCGCGCAAGAGCTCGCCGATCTTCTCAAGCGCTGCAACGAGGCGGGCCAGCCCGTCATCTTTGGCGGGGGCCTGACCAATATGGTGGGCGCGACACTGGCAAAGCCTGAAGACCTCATCATCTCCACCGAGCTCATGAACGGGATCGAGGAGATCAACACCGAAGACCGCGTGGTCGTGGTGCAGGCGGGCGCGAAACTGCAGGACGTTCATGACGCGGTGGAAAAGCACGGTCTTGCGCTTGAGGCCGATCTCGGCGCGCGCGGCACGGCCACCATCGGCGGCATGATCTCCACCAACGCGGGCGGCAATCGCGTTGTGCGTTACGGCATGATGCGCGAACAGGTGCTAGGGCTCGAGGTGGTGCTGGCAGACGGCACCGTGCTTTCCTCCATGAACCGCGTACTGAAAAACAACGCAGGCTACGACCTCAAGCAATTGTTTATCGGCAGCGAAGGCACGTTGGGCGCGGTCACCCGCGCGGTATTGCGCCTGCGCGAGCTGCCGCAACACACCTCGACACTGTTCCTTGCCCTGCCGTCCTATGACGCGGTGTGCGGCTTGCTGCGCCATCTCGATCATGGCTCGGCGGGGACCATGACCACCTTCGAGGTTTTTTGGAACAGCTACTACAGGCTTGTTTCCACCCCGCCCGCGCCGGGCACGCCGCCGCTGGCTCAAGATTATCCCTTCTATGTGCTCACGGAAATCGGCGGCGTTGATCAGGAAACCACCGAGGCGCTGGCGCTCAGCCTTGTTGAATCCGCAACGGAAAAAGGCCTCATTGAAGATGGTTTGCTGGCCAAGAGCGAAGCCGAGCGCGCGAAGCTCTGGGCCTTGCGCGATGACATTGGTCAGATCCTGCAGCTCTATCCCATGGCGGCATTCGACATTTCCGTACCGCTCAGCCAGATGCCGCAGTATCTGGAAAACATGGAAGCGAAGATCACAAAGGAATTTCCCAACAACCGGCATGTCATCTTTGGCCATCTGGGTGACAGCAACATTCACTTGATCGTCGGCTCAGGCACCGAGGACCCCGAAGACCTGCACCGCATTGAAGAGCTGGTCTATGAGCCCCTGCCCGCCGTGGCCGGGACCGTTTCCGCCGAACATGGCGTGGGGCTTTACAAAAAAGCGCACCTGCACCTGTCGCGCACGCCTGAAGAAATCGCCATGATGAAGCGGCTGAAGCATTTGTTCGATCCGAACAACATCCTCAATCGCGGCAAGATCTTTGATCTCTAGGCCGCGCGGCGACATTGTTATAGAACAATATCGCGAACCTGTGCGTTGAGGCGCCCGCTCCCGCGCGCCATATAAGCCCTCGCGGGCAAGCGTGGTTGGGGGACCTGGCCCACCTTTGCAATAGAAAAGGTGAGGAACCGACATGAGAAAATGGATTTTACGTGGGCTGGGCCTGCTGGTTGTGATTGCCGTAGCGGCCGGGCTGGCGGGCTTTTCCTATCTGACGCGCGGGCTGAACTACGGCCCCCCTTCTGATCGCAGCGCCTGGGCCGACCAGCCCCCGTCGGTTAGCACGGGCGAGCTCGCCTACATCCAGCGCGATGTCGAAAGCGCGCGCGAAATCTGGCGCGCGCTGGCTGAGGACGAAACGGCGCGTCTCGAAGACCGCACCGATTCCTATCGCCTGCTCTCACGCACCGCGTGGCGTATTTATCAGGATACGGACGAAGGGGTGAGTTACGCTCGTGCGGCCGTGGAGCTCGACCCTCAGGAATGGGAGAACGCTGCGGCGCTCTGCAATGCACTTTCAGCGGCGGGGGATACGGACGCCGCCCTGGCCGCCGGGCGAGATGCCATGGCCCGTGCCGATAGCCAGAACGCCCAGAACGAAGCCGCAAATGTTTTCGCGCGCGCAGCCCTTGTCAGTGTCGAGGGGAAGCGACTTGATGAGATAACCGCCGCGGATCGCGCACGCCTGCGCGAGGCGCGTGACGCCCTTGCCCCCGCGATTGCCAACCCACCGGCGCAGGTGGACGCTTCGGCTCTCGCGCTCGCCATTGGCCTGCGGCTGGACGACGGCGCCTTTGCCTGGGCCGCGTGGGCTTCCTATTACCACAGCCCCACTGGCATATCGGCCATGTCTGATCAGCGTGAGGCGACGAATGTTCTATCTGTGGCTTTGCCCCGCTGGAACCCGACGCGCATGGGCGCAGAGGATCGCCGGGCCATCGCAATGGCTCTTGCGCAGTCGTTCTTTTTTGACGAAGCCGCCCTGCTGATCACCGATCGGCGCAATGGGGATGTGGATGCGTTGCAGGCCGATGCAGAAATCTCATCCCTGCTGGCCATGGCCGCGTTCGTCCGTGACCTGACGGCTCACACGGATGAGTACTATCGCGGTATTGCGGCGGCCAACACATCGTCCAATCTTTTTGAGGTCCTGCACACCTTCCAGTTTCGCCAGGGACGCCTCGCCCTTGGGCGCACCCTGTGGACGGCACTCGACCTGCCCGGGGCGTTTGACACCGATGCACTGGAAAGCGAGCTCGCTGATCGTTTCGGCCTCTATTACAACGAGGGCCCGACCAGCCGGGTCTATGACCTGCACGCAGGCTTTCGCGTCCTGGACACGACCCATACCGCTAACCAGTATGGTCGCACGGCGGACCTGCGCTATGTGGTCGTGGGGCGCATGATCTCCAACGGATATGAAAGCTGGCTCTGGGATGGGCGGCAGCAACATGGCGGTTGGGCCAGCGCGGACACGATCTATCAGGTGCGCCCGGCCTATGCCGATGATTCCCTGCGCCGGTGGAACCAGATCACCGATCCCGCGCAACGCCAGGAGCGCGAAGAAGAAATCGCGCGCCTGACAGCGGAGGATGCGGGCATCCTGGGTGATGCGCGCGTGACCCACCTTCCGGGGCTCGCGGCGCGGCTACGTTGGCAGGCCTACAATGCCATTCTTGGATACGCCCGCGCCGAAGGTGGGCAGACCAACGCCCGGAGCGTCTTTACGCTGGAACTGGACAATGCCATTCGCAACTATTCCATCTTCCAGCATGAAGGTCGCCATTCACTGGACCGGCTGTATGCGCCTGAAGACGTTACCAGTGACACGGCAACGCTGGAATTCCGCGCCAAGATCAGCCAGGTCGTGTTCAGCGATTGGCCACGCCTGACGTTCGGGTCCATCATCAATCCCAACCTGGGCGATAACACGCCGCATGGCATCGCGAACCAGCGTCTGATGGAAGGCGTTGTCGACTGGATGGAGGAGCATGCGAGCGAGATTGAAGGGCTCGACCCGAACGCGCCATTGATGCCGCAGTTTGATCGTCTGACCGATGATCAGATTCGCGCCTCGGTCCGCTATCAGGACCCTTGGGCCACGGAAAGCAGCTAGGACACCTCGTTCGCCGTATCCCTCCAGCCGAAATGGTGGGCAAGGCGGGCGTGTTCTTCCGTTGGAATGTCGTACTCCACCTCGGCGGTGTTGGCCTGATCGCGCAGGTCCGCGGGCACATCCGCCCACAAGCGCGGTGAGAAAAGATAAAGCGCGTCATCAGGCAGGGTCATCTTGCCTGGCGGCCCTTTCACAACCAACGGCGTGAGGCTATAGCGCGCCGAGGGCAGCAGAACGCTCACATCCGCGGCCATGCTGCGCGCCATGCTTTCATCTCGCTCCACAAGACAGATGCGCAAGGGCCCGCGCCGCCGCCCGAAGCGCTTCAGCGTTTCTTCCAACGCACGCGCCGGTCGGATGGAGATAAACATCGCGTCCTTCATCCGATGCGGCCAGCGCTGGCGAATATCATTATAGTGAAAGAGCGTCGCCACAAAGGGACCGGGCGGCGGCTCGTCCGCCCAGTCGAGCGACCAGCCCGTCGTCTCGATGCCCCAGCGCGTCTCTAGCTGCGCCGCAAGATGGCTCGCCTGATGCTCACTGCATTCGGCAACGCACAGCGCCCGCGCCCGCGTTGGCGCACCGCGATTTGCGGTAATCAGATCAGCAAGATCAGCGGGGGCAAGGCCGAAATCCTGCGCCGCGCGGGCCGTTACCCAATCCACAAAGGCACTGACGCCCCCCGGTGCGGTCGCGCCCACCGGCACGCGGGCAATCACAGTTGTCCCGCGTCCGCGCTGCATGTCGATCATACCTTCCGCCGCCAACTGGCCATAGGCGTGACGCACAGTGTGTAGATTAACGCCCCAAAGCGTCGCGCCTTCCGCCACCGTGGGCAGGCGCGCGCCAATGGTAAGATCGCCCGTCGCAATCCGGTAACGGAGTTCATCCGCCAACTGACGATAGGCCGGTACGGTCGAGCCCCGATCGATGCGGAGTTTTGGTGGCTTTGGTGCTGCGCTCATTTCAAACGCAGCTTGCGCCGGACGCAGCCACCGATCAAGCGGCGCGCGCTCAGATAAGATCGCAGATTGCTTGCGCCGCCGCGCTACCCGAAAGCGCCCCGCCGAGATCGCCGGTGGTGCGCCCTTCATCAATAGCGCGGGAGATGGCGGCATCTACGGCGTCGGCAGGTTCACCCAAGCCAAGCCCATGACGCAGCAGCATGGAAACGCTGGCGATGGCGCCAATGGGGTTCGCCTTGTCCTGCCCCGCGATATCGGGCGCGGAGCCGTGGATCGGTTCAAACAGTCCCGGGCCCTCGCCGCCCAGCGACGCCGAGCCCATGGTGCCGATGGAGCCCGTGAGCACGGAGGCCTCGTCACTCAAGATATCACCGAACATGTTTTCCGTGACAATGACGTCGAAGCTTTTGGGCCGCTGGATCAGATGCATGGCGGCGGCGTCCACCAATAAGTGATCGAGCGCAACATCGGGAAATTCGGTTTCGCCCAAGCGCGTAACCGTCGCGCGCCACAGGCGGCTGGTTTCGAGCACGTTGGCCTTGTCGATCGACGTGAGGCGTTTGCCCCGCTTGCGCGCCGCCTCAAAGGCCACGCGCGCGACACGTTCCACCTCCGGCACCGAATAGGCGCAGAGGTCAGAGGCTTCATTTTCATTGCGTTTCTTTTCGCCGAAGTAAATGCCGCCGGTCAGCTCGCGCACGATCAGAAAATCCGCACCCGCAACGAGTTCTGCCCGCAAGGGTGATTGATCGACCAGTTTCGGGTGCACTACGGTGGGGCGCAGGTTCGCAAAGAGCCCGAGTTCCTTGCGGATCTTGAGAAGGCCCGCTTCAGGCCGCACCTTTGCGTCGTCCCATTTGGGCCCGCCCACGGCGCCGAGAAAAACCGCGTCCGCCCTTTTGCACGCCGCAACGGTGGCGTCCGGGCACGGATCACCTGCCTCGTCAATGGCAACACCGCCGAGATGTTGGCTGTCGAAGGCAAAGTCGAGCCCGAATTTTTCGCCCACGCGATTAAGCGCGCCGGTGGCGGCCCCGGTGATTTCAGGGCCGATCCCGTCGCCGGGCAGAAGAACAATTTTATAGGTCATGCGTGTGCGGCCTCGAAGGCTTCGATATCGGATTGTTTCGATTGAAGAAAGCCGAGCTGGTCCACCCCGTCAAGCAGGCAGCGCCGCGCGAAGGGTTCCACCTTGAACCGGCATTCGTGATTGCCGAAGCGCACAGTCTGGCTCTCGAGATCCACCGTTACATTGGAGCCCGGGTTTTCCATCAGCCACTGGTGCGCTTCCGCGTCGATGACGATGGGCAGGAGCCCGTTCTTCAAGGAATTCGATCGAAAGATATCGGCAATTTCGGAGCTGATCACCACACGGAACCCGAAGTCCGTAAGCGCCCAAGGGGCATGTTCGCGGGACGAGCCGCAACCAAAGTTGCGCCCAGCGACCAATACCTGATGGGTGCTTGTGTCCACATTGTTCAGTTGCGCGCCGGGCTTGGGGCTGCCGTCGGCATTGTAGCGCCAATCATAGAACGCCTGCGCGCCCAACCCCTCGCGGGACGTGGTGGTGAGAAACCGCGCGGGAATGATCTGGTCCGTGTCGATGTTTTCATTTTCGAGCACGACGGTCTGTGATGTCAGAGTCAGAAACGGTTCCATGTCAGTGCTCCAGATAGGGTCTTGGGTCGGCGATAACGCCTTCGACCGCACTTGCCGCCGCCGTGGCAGGGCTGGCGAGCACGGTGCGCGCGTCCTTGCCCTGGCGGCCTTCGAAGTTGCGGTTGGACGTGGAGACGGTCAGTTCCCCCGGCGCAGTGAAATCGCCATTCATGGCGATGCACATGGAACATCCGGGCAAGCGCCATTCCGCACCCGCCTCAACGAAGACCTTGTCGAGGCCTTCGGCCTCTGCCGCCGCGCGCACTTCCCAGGAGCCCGGCACGACAAGCATCCGCACGCCGTCCGCCACCTTGCGTCCCCTCAGCACCGCCGCCGCCGCGCGCAGGTCCGGCAGCCGCCCATTGGTGCAGGAGCCGACAAAGACGTTGTTGACTTTCGCGCCCTTCACCGGGCCGCCGGCTGCAAACTTCATGTAATCAAGCGCACTTTGTTGCGAGGCGTTTTTGGGTTCGGGCACATTGCCGTCTACAGCGACGCCCGCATCAGGCGCGGTGCCATAGGTCACCATGGGCCGCAAGCTGGCCGCGTCGAGCCGCACTTCGCGGTCGAAGGTCGCCCCGTCATCGGTGCAAAGGGCTTCCCAACCTTCCACCATCTGCGCCCACTCGTCATCGCTTGCCTCGATACGCGGGCGCAGCCAGTTGAACGTCACCTGATCCGGCGCGATGAGACCAGCGCGCGCCCCGGCCTCGATCGACATATTGCAGACGGTCATGCGCTCTTCCATGGAAAGCGCGGCGATCGCGTCGCCCGCGTATTCAATGACCGAGCCCGTGCCCCCGTCGACGCCAATTTCCGCAATGATGGAAAGGATGATGTCTTTCGCACCCACGCCGTCGGGCAGTTTGCCGTCCACCGACACGCGCATGGTCTTGGGCTTGCGCTGCAGCAGACATTGCGTCGCGAGCACATGACCCACTTCGGTAGTGCCAATGCCGAATGCCAATGCGCCAAAGGCACCATGGGTGGATGTGTGACTATCGCCGCAGACAATCGTCATGCCGGGGCGCGTGCGCCCTGCTTCCGGCGCGACCACATGAATGACGCCGTTTTCCCGCGCGCCGATGTCGAGCAACGGAATGCCATGCTCCGCGCAATTCGCGCGCAGGAACTCCACCTGTTTCTTCGCCTGCGGCGTGAAGTACGGCACCTCGCCCTTCTCATTCGGCGGCAAAGTCGGCGTTGAATGATCCATCGTCGCAAACGTGCGATCGGGCCGCCGGACCTTCATCCCCCCCTCCTTGAGCATGGTGAAAGCCTGGGGCGAGGTCACCTCGTGCACCAGATGCAGATCGATATAAAGAGCACCCGGGGTCTCGTCCGTTTCCGGCACTACCTCGTGCGCGTCCCATAGTTTTTCGAAGAGCGTGCGAGCCACTCCGTGCACTCCTTCCTTGAGAGGCGACGCTTACGCCGTCATCGCTGTGTCAGTATATTCGTGGATCAGCTCCAGCAGCTGATTGTCCGTGACCTCGCCGCATTCATCCGCCAGGCGTTTGAACGCGAAAAAGACCTGCGGCAACACATTGCCTTCGAGCCGGGCGCCGAGCAGCTCCGCGCGCTTGATGAGCGCGTGCTTGCCCGAGTGCTTGCCCAGCACCAGCTGACTGCCCGGGGAGCCAACGTCCTCTGGCTTCATGATCTCATAGGTATTGCGGTCATTGATCATGCCGTGTTGATGGATGCCTGCTTCGTGGGCAAAGGCGTTGCGGCCCACGATGGCCTTGTTCCGGGGCACGGGATTGCCCGTCAACGCGGCCAAGAGTTGCGACGTCGCATAGAGCCCTTGCGTATTCACGCCAGTCTGGACGCCCAACGTATCGCTTCGCGTTCGGATGGCCATGACGACCTCTTCGAGGGAGCAATTACCTGCCCGCTCGCCGATGCCGTTGACAGCGACTTCCACCTGACGCGCGCCGGCACGCAAGGCGGAGATGGAATTCGCCACCGCCATGCCCAGATCGTCGTGACAGTGGGCGGACAGCACCACGTCCTTCATGCCGCTAGCGGTTTCCCGCAAGTGAGTGAAGAGATCAAAGATCTCATCCGGCGTGGTGTAGCCCACCGTGTCGGGCACGTTGATGGTGGTCGCGCCCGCTTCGATGGCGGTTTCCACCGCCTCCACCAGGAACTCGCGTTCGGTGCGGATAGCGTCTTCGGGTGAGAACTCCACATCATCGAAATAGGTGCGTGCATGGGTGACCGACTGGCGGATTGCCTCCAGCACCTGTTCCCGGGTCCAGCCCATCTTCGCCTTACGGTGAACGGGGCTTGTGCCGAGAAAAATGTGGATGCGGGATTTTTTGGCCGGCGCCAATGCGCGCGCGGCGGCGTCAATATCCTCGCGTCCCGAACGGGAGAGCGAACAGATCCTCGGTCCTTCAATCTCGCTGGCGATGCGGCGCACCGCTTCTTCGTCGCCCGGCGAAGCGGCGGCAAAGCCCGCCTCGATGACGTCGACATTGAGATCGCGCAAGGCGGCGGCCATGCGTAGCTTCTGATCCACATTCATGGTGAAGCCCGGCGCCTGTTCGCCGTCGCGCAAGGTGGTGTCAAAGATGGTTACGTGAGGTTCTTCCGCTACGACGGCGCCCTCATCTTTCTGATCGCTTGTCATGATACTGTCTCCCCGAAGGTACGTTCCTGGTTCTGATTTATGTCCGGCGCCACCATGGCGCGCGCAATTCGGCGAATGCCGTGCAGCCGTCCAATCTGGCGGCTGAGCACATCCACCGAGCGCGACGCATCGCGCGGGGTGATGCCCACGGTGACGTGGTAGGCATCGTTGGCGCCGTGGGGATGAACCTCCGGCATGTTGAAACTCGTGAGCTCGAAGCCGCGGCGTTCAATCAGACCGAAAAGGCGTTGGATCGCGCCTTCCGCACGAGTGATTTCGATGCAAATCATTTCCTGAGCCATTTTCTAGCCCTCCAACATTTCGATGTTTGATTTACCGGGCGGCACCAGCGGCCACACGTTGGCTTTGGGATCGATCTTCACATGCGCGAGGATCGGTCCTTTCGCATTCAGCAGGCGTTCAATAGCCGCTGACTGCTCTTCGCGTTTGGTCACGGTGAAAGCTTCGATACCGAAGGCGTCCGCGACTTCCGCAAAATCCGGATTGCACGACAGGTCCACTTCGCTGAAGCGGCTGTCGAAAAAGAGTTCCTGCCATTGGCGCACCAGGCCAAGCGTCGAGTTATCGAGCAGCAGGATTTTGAGCGGCAGCTTGTAGCGCTGCACGGTGGCGAGCTCCTGAACATTCATCATGAAGGAGCCATCGCCCGACACGGTGACCACATTGGCGGTGGGGTCGGCGAGCAGCGCGCCGATGCCCGCGGGCAGGCCGTAACCCATGGCCCCCAGGCCCCCGCTCGTCAGGTGTGCCTGCGGCCGGGCAAAGCGGCAATGTTGCGCCACCCACATCTGGTGCTGGCCCACATCGCACGCGGCGATGAAATCATCGCCCGCTTTTTCGCTCAGTTCCTTCAGCATGCCGGGGGCATAGACGCCATCGCCCGGTGCGTCATAGCGGAACCCGTGACGCATTTTCAGCAGGGCAAGATATTCGGTCCAACGTTCCATATCCGGTGCGGCTGGATAAAGACCGTTCAGGATCTCTTTCAACTCACCCACCAGCGCCACATCGGGGCGGCGCAGCTTGCCCACTTCCGCAGGGTCGCGATCCATGTGGATGATCTTGGCATTGGGGGCAAAGCTTTCCAGATGCCCGGTCGCGCGATCGTCAAAGCGCGCGCCCACGGCGATCAGCACATCGCAGTCATGCACGGCCATGTTCGCTGCCTTGGTGCCGTGCATGCCCAGCATGCCGAGCGTCAACGGATGATCGGTGGGCAGGGTACCCAGACCCTTCAGGGTCGCAACGCTGGGGATGCCGGTCCGGTCCACGAATTCGCGCAAGGCGTCCACCGCACCGCCCAGCACCACGCCACCACCCACATAAAGCAGCGGGCGTTTCGCCTGAGCGATCATCCATTCGGCCGCCGCCTTGTTGCCATTGGCGGGGCGCGGCGGGGTCGGATCGTCAGCCACAAAGGTGCGGGGCTCAAAGGTCTTTGTCTGCGTCACGTCCTTGGGGATATCCACCAGCACCGGACCGGGGCGACCGGAGCGGGCGATGTGGAACGCCTCCGCAATGACATGGGGAATGTCTTCCACCCGGCGGATGACAAAGGAATGTTTCACCACCGGCAGGGTCATGCCGAAGATGTCCACCTCCTGAAAGGCATCCGTGCCCATCAGATGAGTGGCCACTTGCCCGGTGATCGCGACGATGGGCACGGAGTCCATGAACGCATTGGCGAGACCTGTAACCAGGTTCGTCGCGCCGGGGCCGGAGGTTGCCATGCACACGCCCACCTTGCCGCTGACACGCGCATAGGCATCAGCGGAAAAGATCGCGCCTTGTTCATGCCGGGCCAGGATATGCTTCAAATGGCTATCGAACAACGCGTCATAGATGGGCATGATCGCGCCGCCGGGATAGCCGAAGATATACTCCGTCCCTTCCGCTTCGACGGCGCGGATCACCAACTCAGCGCCGGAGCGCTCCGTCGCTGGTTCCGCGCCGCTGCTAATTTGTTCAGCCTGCTCGATCATCATTGGTCTGTCCGTTGGAGGCTCGTGTGGAAGCGGTTGGTGCGCCGGTGTTCGAACCGGGTCGCAGCCAGGGCATGCGGTCGCGCAAGCGGCGGCCGACTTCCTCGATGGGATGCTCAAGATCCTTTTTCAGCATGGCGTTGTAACGCGGCTGCCCGGCCTGATTTTCCAGGATCCATTCGCGCGCGAAGGTGCCGTTCTGAATGTCTTTCAGGACTTCCTTCATCTGCGCGCGGGTTTCGCCATTCACGACGCGCGGGCCAGAAACCAGATCGCCATAGATTGCCGTCTCAGAGATGAACTCGTGCATCTTGGCGAGCCCGCCTTCGTGCAGCAGATCCACAATCAGCTTCAGCTCGTGCAGGCATTCGAAGTAAGCGACCTCAGGCTTGTAGCCCGCGTCCACCAAAGTTTCGAAGCCAGCGAGCACCAGTTCGGTCGCCCCGCCGCACAGCACGGCCTGTTCGCCGAACAGATCGGTTTCGGTTTCTTCGGCAAAGGTCGTCTCGATCGCGCCGCCCGTGGTGCCGCCGATGGCCGCCGCATAGTCGAGCGCGATGTCGCGCGCCTTGCCGTTTGCGTCCTGGTGCACGGCAAAAAGGCACGGCACGCCGCGACCCAGCTCGTACTCCCGGCGCACAAGATCGCCCGGGCCCTTTGGCGCCACCAGGACCACGTTCACATTTTCCGGCGGCGTTACGCGGCCGTAGTGGATGGTGAAGCCATGGGCGAACATCACCGTGTCGCCGGGGCTCAAGTTGCCGCGCACGTGCTCTTCGAAAATCTTCTCATGGCTCATGTCGGGGGTGAGGAAGCAGATGAGCTGCGCGCGCTGTGCCGCATCGGCGGGTTCGGCCACATCAAAGCCGTCCTCGGTGGCGCGTTGCCAGCCCTTGCCGCCTTCGCGCACGCCCACCACCACCGAACACCCGGAGTCGCGCAGGTTGCGCGCATGTGCCCGCCCCTGGCTGCCATAGCCGATAACCGCGATGGTGCCCTTACGCAGAGATTCAGGGCTCGCATCCTGATCGGTGTAAACTTGCATTGGTCTGACCTTTCTTCGTCTTTAACTTGAAGCGCCTTGCGTCACCGCGCCCTGGGAGGCACTGGCAACGAGAGCCGCATATTTCGAAAACACACTTGAGGCGCCCTCCTTTACAGGGGGCGTGGGGGCAGCGGGCCGCGCCGCCAGATCCGCGCGCACATCGATGCGGCGGTTCGGAATATCGATGGCGACGGTATCGCCTTCCTTGATCTTGCCGATGGGCCCACCGGCGGCGGCTTCCGGCGCCACGTGACCGATGACGAGGCCGTAGCTCGCGCCGGAAAAGCGCCCATCGGTGATCAGCGCCACGTCTTCGGAAAGTCCCTGCCCCACCAGCGCGGCGGTGACGGCCAACATCTCGCGCATGCCGGGGCCGCCCTTGGGGCCTTCGAAGCGGATGATCACCACGTCGCCCGATTTGATCTGGCGCGCTTCGATGGCGGCGAATGCATCTTCCTCACAATCAAAGACGCGCGCGGGACCTTCGAAGGTTGTGCGGTCGTGACCGGACAGTTTCACCACGCCACCTTCAGGCGCGACGTCGCCATACAGGATGCGGAAGCCGCCATGATCCTTCAGCGGCGCGTCAACCGTGCGCACGACATCCTGACCGCGCGCTTCGGGTGCGTCTTTCACTTCGTCGAAAAGGGTGCGGCCGGCGACCAAAGGGGCATTGGTCAACCGGTCCGCTTCCAGGAGGCGGCGGCAAATGAGCGCCGTGCCGCCGGCTTCGAACAGGTCATGAGCCATATACCGGCCGCCAGGCTTCAGATCGGCGATGACGGGAGTGGTGGCTGAGGCCTGATCAAAGTCCTCCAAGGAAAACTCAGTGCCCGCCTCGTTCGCGATGGCGAGCAAATGCAAAACCGCGTTGGTCGATCCGCCACTGGCAGAGACCGCGCGCGCGGCATTGATGAAGGCATCACGCGTCAGAAAGGTGCGTGGTGCGATGTTCTGTTCCACCATTTCCACGGCCAGACGGCCGCAGCGGGCGGCTTGCGTTTCTTTCGCGGGATCGGTGGCGGGCACATCGTTCGCGCCCATGGGGCTGATGCCCAAAACCGAAAGCGCCATGGCCATGGTGTTGGCGGTGAATTGGCCGCCACAGGCGCCCGCGCCAGGGCAAGCCGCGCATTCCAGCAAGCGCAGCTCTTCGTCCGACATGGTACCGGCACTATGCGCACCGACCGCTTCGAACACATCCTGAATGGTCACGTCATGATCATGGAAATGGCCCGGCGCGATGGAGCCGCCATAGAACACAACACCGGGCACATTCATGCGCGCCAGCGCCATGGCGGCCGCGGGGATCGTCTTGTCGCAGCCCACGAGAACGACCACGCCGTCCAACGAGTGGCCGCGAACGGCCAACTCGATGGAATCGGCGATGGTCTCACGGCTGATAAGGGATGCACGCATCCCGTCCGTTCCCATGGAAATGCCGTCCGAGACGACAATGGTGTTGAAATCGATGGGGGTGCCGCCCGCCTCGCGCACGCCACGGCGCACCGGTTCGGCCAGCTTGTCCAGGTGCATGTTGCAAGGGGTGACGTTGGTCCACGTATTGACCACGGCGATCATCGGCTTAGCCATAGCCGCATCGTCGAGCCCGGTCGCGCGCAGCATGGCGCGGGCGGGGGCACGGGCCGCGCCTTCGGTGATCGCATCGCTGCGTTTGTGATTTTTTGTGCCGGGCACTCTTCGTTACTCCAATTCGGCAACGAAAAAGCCCCGCTCCATTTTCGGGAGCGGGGCTTTTTCGAAGGCCTGATGTATTCTTCAGTTACACAGGTTCGGGCGCCGCTCCCTGGGGGGCGATAATAAGTACGAGTACAAGAATGAGGCTTAGGCCAAACGCAAGCGTCGGCGCAGCGGCAGAAACCGCTGCACTTTCAATCACTTGGCTGTTCAGCACGAAGGCCATTTCAAATCGTCCTCATTGCTCGCAAAAGCAGCGCAACAACAGTCCCGCCCCACCTATTTGGTCGGACGGGATCCTTTATTGCGGCGCAAACCTAACATCGGGTTAAAAGTTACGCAACCGGGAGATTTGTGAAACTTTATTGCCAGATTGCCGCAGGCACTTTCGCCAGGGTTTCCAGGGCCTCCGAAACTACAGTTTCAATCTGGCACTCCCAGATGCCCGATGTTTTTGGGATCAGGCGGCGGTTTCATCCAATGGGCCAGCGCCTGAAAGAATGCCCGCGGCCCTTGCCGCCGCCACTGTTCTGAACTCAACCCAGAAGGTGCTGCCTTTGCCTTCACTGCTTTCAACGCCGATGCGGCCGCCCATCATTTCGACCAGACCCTTCGAGATGGCGAGCCCGATCCCCACTCCGTCGATCCCGCTTTTTTCGAAGTTCAGCCGATTGAAGGGTTCAAACAACTCATCCTGGCGGTCGGCAGGAATTCCGGGCCCCTCATCTGAAATGGAAACTCGCAGTAAATCGCCGCCGACGTCCTTCACGTCGATATGGACTGTGCCGCCGATGGCGTTGTACTTGATGCCGTTTGAAAGCAGGTTGATCAGCACTTGTCTCAACCGCATGGGGTCGGCGGCAATCTGTTCCGAAATGCCAATACTGTCACCCAAATGGAGCGCAATCTCACGATCGGCACAGTCAGGCTGAACAAGGGTCGTTGCGCCGGCTATCGCTTCGCCAAGGTCGATTGGTTCGAGTTGAACTTTTACCGACCCTGCCTCGATACGAGATAATTCAAGGATGTCGGTCACAAGACCAAGCAGATGGGCGCCCGCCTGAGCGATGTCGTCCACATAGGCTGCTGATTCTTCGGAAAGTACTTCCGCATCTTTGAGCTTGAGTAATTGGGCAAATCCGAGAATGGCGTTCAGCGGTGTACGGAGTTCATGGCTCATGCACGACAAGAACTCTGACTTAGCCTTACTGGCTTCCTCCGCACGTTCCTTGGATGCGCGCAGTTCGTCTTCCATCGCCCGGCGCGCGGTGATGTCTTGCACCGTTCCGAGTGTCCGGAAGGGCGTTCCATCATCCCTGTAGAACGTCTTGCCATTCTCGACCACATGTTTGACCCGGCCATCTTTCATCAACAGCCGATGCTCAATCCTGTAGGGCATTCTCTCCGCTACAGATGTCCGATAGGCCCGATCGACCTCATCTCTGTCATCGGGGTGAATGACATCAAGAAAGGTCTCGTAAGATGAATCGAACTTATCCGGATCGATCTCAAAAATGCGATAAACGTGATCCGACCACGTCAGATGATTGTTTGGCATCTCCAACTGCCATGACCCGATGTTCGCGAGGCGTTGTGCGTCGGCGAGGTTTCTTTCGCTTTTCTTCAGCTTGTTCAGCGCGGCGATGCGTTCCGTCACATCAACCGCAAAACCAACGATGTGCGTCTGCACTCCCGCGCTGTTCATCAAGGGCCCGAACGTCACATCGATTGTGATGATGTGACCTTCCCTGATCTGAACCGGTGCTTCGTAGCGAACTTTCTCGCCGCGCGCCGCGCGCGCCATCGACGACTTCAGCGTGACCTGCACGTCCGGGTCATATGACCACCAATAGGTGTCCCAGAACTTTTTCCCCAGCACATCATCAGCGCTGACCCCCGCCGCGTTCAAGGCCGCCTTGTTGGCGGTGATCAGCGTGCCGTCCAGTTCATAAATGCCCACGAACCCATACAAGGCGTCGACGACATCCTCGACACTCCAGGATTTTGCAGTGCTGGTCGGCGGCTCAGCTTCGGTCGCCACTGGCGGTCCCTCCCCGTACTCCTCACCTGCCGCCCCCAAAAAGGAGGCGGCATTGAGTGACAGGAAAAAATTAGGCCAACCTAATTAAAACGCTATTAATCCGCAGAAATCCGGGAAAAATCAGGCTGCCTTTTCTCCTGAAAGGCGGCGATGGCCTCAAGATTCGCAGGGCCCCCGACCAGATAGGAGAGGTGTTCCCGCTCCCGCGCGCGGGCCGCTTTTGATGCTTCCGCTCGCGTGGCGAGCAGCAACTTCTTGGTCGCAATCAACGAGGGGATCGGCTGTGCGGCGATCTTGTCGGCCAGCATGAAGGTCTCATCCATCAGATCCCCCTGCGGCACGACTTTCCAAACGAGGCCGATTTCCTTGCAAGTTTCTGCCGGGATCCAATCGGAGGTGTAGAGAAGATGCGCCGCATTGGCGAAGCCCACGGTCTGGGGCAACAATGCAGAATTACCCGCTTCAACGACGATGCCCAATGAGGCGAAGGGCCCGCGCAGGCGCGCTTCGTCGGCCATCAGCACGATGTCGCAATGGGGCAGCATGGTGAGCCCGATGCCAACACCAAGACCGTTCACCGCGGCGATCAGCGGTTTCGGGAAAGCTTCCAGCGTCTCGATGAAGGGTTCAAACCCGTGGCGTTCGCCATCATCGTAGTCGCGCTGGGTTGCCATTTCCGAAAGGTCCTGACCCGCGCAGAACGCGCGCCCTTTCCCTGTCACCACAACAATCGCCACATCCTTATCCGCCTCGGCGTCGTTCAACGCCTTGCGAAAGCCATCGTATTGCGCGTCGTTAAAGGCGTTCAGTTGATCGGGGCGGTTGAAGGTAATGACGCGGACCCGACCGCGATTGGTAACTTCAATGGGAGAGTCGCTCATCAGATTTGCTCCACGCGTTCGGAGTGACCGGACCATTGCCAGCCCATGGTAGGCCGCGAGATGCCGAGCATCATGCCGCCCAGTGTCGGCGGATGCAGAAACAACGTGTCGGAAGGGCGGTCGTCCTGTTTGCCCTCGGGCGTTACCGTATGGCCGAGACCGAGCTCGCGCACACGTTCTTCGATCTCCAGCACCTTCGCGGATTCGCCATAGGCCATATAAAATTCTTCGCCGAACTTTTGGAAAAACCGCCCCATGGTTTTGGTCGTGTCATAAGGATTGATCACTTCAAACCGCCCCAGAAGATCGGGATGGAAGAGTGTAAGAATTCCGCGATAGCCGTATTGTTCTGACGCGATGGGGACGAAATTGTCCGCGTTCAGATCAAACAAGCGCGCATAGCGTTCCGATGCGGTTTCTTCGTTCGGCACCAGAAGCGTCACTTCATAAAGCCAATCGAGATCGCCCACCGGCGGCAGGTCTTCGTCCGCGCTGATGACCGTGCGGGGCGTGCCGGGGCCGGTGTTGACGGGATCGATGAAGATCTGCCCGCCTTCGGTGACGGGTTTGGCGCCAACCTTTTCCAGATGCGCGCGCATGGCATCCATATCGCTGCAGGCCGCACCGGCAGAATAAAGATGCGCCCCGCCGCGCCGTTTCAAGGCATCGGCGACAGCGCCTTCCCCGTCGGGTTCAAGAAATTCCACCCAGCCCCGGCCGATGCGATAGGACGTGCGCTTCGCGCCAAGGCACGCCACCTTGTCCGACCCGCCAGGTTCGGCGTTCAGAACCTCACGCCATTTCTGCGCGGCGGCGGCGGCGTTCGGCACCGCCATCTGGACCCGATCAACCCGTGTAAGCATGGGCAGTTCCCCTTTGTTCTTTTGCTTGGGCTCAAGGCTACACCTTGAGTCCCGGGAGGCAAACGGACGATTGGCGGAGGGTGCGGATCGCGCTAGAACGCTACGTCATTTGAGTAGTTCAGAAGGTCCCCCATGACACGATTGCTGGTTGTTGCAGGCAGCACGGCGAGCGCCATAGCGGAAACGCACGCACGCGGCGGCATGGCCCACTCGCGCCGTTATGCGGTCGTGCTGGAAAAGCTCGGCGCGGATGTCGATTGCCATTTTGCGCACCCGAGCGAGGATGGGGCGCGCGCCTTGCCCAAAGGCACCGCGTTCACGGATTTTGACGGCGCGGTGTGGACCGGCTCGCCTTTGCATGTCTACGAGGAGGGACCGGAAGTTCTGGGGCAGATCGCTTTTGCCGAAAAACTCTACACCTCGGGCATTCCCATATTCGGAAGCTGCTGGGGATTGCAGATCATGACCCGCGCCCTGGGGGGCCGCGTCCACAAAAACCCCCGGGGCCGTGAAGCCGGAATAGCAAAGGGATTGCACTTGAACGACGCGGGCCGCGCCCACCCCATGTATGCGGGAAAGGCCGAAGTGTTTGAATGCTTCACCGTGCACCTTGACGAGGTCGAGACCGTAGCGCCCGGAACAACTATTCTCGCCAGCAATGAAGTATCACCGGTTCAGGCCGCGAGCATTGAGACCGGTGGGGGCCGGTTCTGGGGCGTTCAGTATCATCCCGAATTCAATGCCGCCGACATGCTGCGCATCTTTGGCACGATTGGCGAGATGCTAGTGACCGAGGGAACCTATGAAAGCCATGCCACGGTTGAGGCCATTTGCGGGCGGTTCAAGACCGCGCCCACGCGTATGATCGGCTGGAGCTTTCAAACTGGTTGGCGAGCCTCTAGGCCGCCTCAAACCCGCTGGACGGGCAAGCGCCCCTGCATTACGATTTTCCCATGAGCGGGAAAAACGACAAACGCCCCGGACCGATCTCAAGCGCGGCGCTGCAGCTGCTGGTCTTTGTCGTGCTGCTCTGCGGTACCGCAGTGCTATATTACCGTTCGGATCGGCAGGACCCCGAAAGCGCGTCCGCCCTGAACGCCATTGACCGCATGTCCAATGTTCAGCAAGCGGATCAATCAGAACCCGCGTCCCCTTCCACCTTTAACGGGGATGCGGTTCAGATAAGCCCCGACGGCACGCAACTCGCTTTTCTGCGCGGGGCCCGTTTTCATCGCGATATCTGGATTAGTCCGCGCGACGCGATTGAGAATGCCGCGCCCCTGGGCCTTGCCGTCGATCAGGGCGTGCTGCAATTCGAGTGGGCGCTCGACAATGCACACATCATTTTTCGCCGCCCCTTTGACGTGCTCAATCAGGTCTATGCCGCCGAGATAACGACCGGGCAGACCATCGCGCTCAACTCTTTTGAGGGGTCCATTGCGGGCGATTTGTCGCTTAGCCCCCGTCACCCGGATGAGGCGCTGATGCGCCTGGGCGATACGCCGGAGGCGGATCCTGATCTCTATCTCGTCAATCTCGCCAGCGGCGAAATGCGCCTGGTGGAACCCGCCGGCACCGTGGGCGAGTTTTACGCCGACGAGGATTTTGTCGTGCGCGCGGGGCGCACGCTCGATACGCGCGGCTTCACGATTTTCGCCCGCCGGGACGCAGGCTGGGAACAAGTGCGCTTTGTCGCGCGTGAGCCGGGCGAGCAGGCCGGTGTGCTTTATCTCGGTGCAACGCGGAACCGCATCTACATCCTGGATGACGAGGGGCGGAACACGATTGGCCTTTCCAGCATCGATCTCACCACGGGGGAACGCAATGTCATCGCTGCGCCGGAAGACGGCGACATCGTGCAAGTGCTGCGCGATCCCGCAACGTCCGACATTTTCGCCTATGCCGTTGCGGAAGACGAAACCATCGAGTGGCGCGCACTGGACGCGGACAATGCAGGCGATATGGACCGCCTGAATGCCCTGCCCGGGGGTGATGCGCGCGTACTTTCGCAATCGCTAAACAATGACGTCTGGACCATTGAGGCGGAAAACAATTTCTACATTTTTGATCGCAACAGCGGTACGCTCTCCCAAATCAGGTCATAATAAGAAAAACAAAGACGAGGGGGGGCGCACGCCATGGACGGCCTGTTGCATGATATGAGCTGGGCCGTTGCCATACGGCATGATGCGTTGACGCCCATCTTTCTGGGCTTTACAGCGCTTGGCTACTCTACCTTTTTTCTGATCGCGCTTCCCGCCGCCTATTGGGCCTGGGACAAGAACAAGATCACGCGCATTGCGCTGATCGTTTTTGCGTCGGCTATTTTGAATGCCTATCTGAAAGACCTGTGGCAGAACCCGCGCCCCGACATTGCGTTCTGGCTCGACCCCCAAATGGATGACTCCTACGGCATGCCCAGCGGACACACGCAGGTGGGCATCGTCATGTGGTTCTGGCTCGCCTATGAAATCCGAAGGAGCTGGGCCTGGGTCGCCGCCGCCGTCATCGCAGGCGGCATATCCTTTTCCCGTCTCTATCTCGGCGTTCATGATGTGGAAGATGTGCTGGTGGGCGCCGCGCTCGCCGTTGCCACCCTGTTCGCCTATCGCTGGACGTTCAGCGCGCAGTTCAATTGGTGGCGCGCCCTTCCCTTTGTTGCGCGCTTTGGCGCTCTGACCGCACTGTTGATTGCGGTCATGATGATCTGGCCCGGTAACGCGGGCAATAATGGCGCGCTGATGGGAATATTTCTCGCCTGGTACGGCGCGGCGGAACTTGATCGCGACATGATCCGCTATGCCCCCGGACCGGGATGGTGGCGCCGGGTCGTCGCTGTCATCATTGGGGTGACGGGGGTCGTTCTGTTGTTCCGTGTCCTGTCCCATCTTCAGGAAGCGATCGCGCCGGGCTCCGTCGGTCTTGCGGCCATCAATGGCGGCATCATAGGGGCGATGGTCGTAGCGCTGCTGCCCATGCTGTTCCAGCTGTTTCTTCTGGCGCGGCGGGAGCCCCGGTAAGCAAACTTACGCGGCGAGCGATGGATCCTTCAGCGCGCGGGCGACGAGCGGGTCGATCCCCTTTGCCTCCGCCGCAATGGCTAAGAGCTGCTTGCGCATGCGCGGCTCCCAGAACTTGGCGATGTGATCGGTAATACCCGCCACCGCTTCTTCCTCGGAATAGGGCGCGAAGAACGCGGCGATCTGATTCGCCATGCGGATGAGGTCGTCGTCTTGCATCCCTATTCCCCTGCCCTATTCACCCGCCATTGGCAGCGCGCGAGCGGCGTGCGCTTCCTGCCAATCGGATTTGCGGTTGGTGAGCCCCACCTGCACCGCCGTCACCTTGTATTCCGGGCAGCTGGTTGCCCAGTCGCTCAGCTCTGTCGTCACCACATTGGTGCCCGTCTGCGGGAAATGGAAGGTCGTATAGACGACGCCTTGGGGAACGCGATCCGTAATGGTCGCATGGAGCGTTACTTCCCCCTTGCGGCTGGCGAGCGACACAAGGTCGCCCTCGACAACCCCGCGCAGTTCCGCATCATGGGGATGAATCTCAAGCACGTCCTCATCGTGCCATTCGACGTTCTGCGTGCGTCGTGTTTGCGCGCCCACATTGTATTGCGACAGGATGCGGCCCGTCGTCAGTAGCAGCGGATATTTGCGATTGCTGCGCTCATCGGTCGGCACATATTGGGTGAGCATGAAATGGCCCTTGCCGCGCACGAACTGGTCCACATGCATGATCGGCGTGCCGAGCGGCGCGGCCTCATTGCACGGCCATTGCACGGAGCCTTCGCGGTCGAGCATGGCAAAACTCACGCCCGCGAAGGTCGGCGTCAGGCGCGCGATCTCGTCCATGATCTCCGCCGCGCTATCGTAGTGCATGTCATATCCAAGCCCTTGCGCGATGCGCGCCACGGTCTCCCATTCACTGAGCCCCGCAACAGGTTCCATCACCGGGCGCACGCGATTGATGCGCCGTTCGGCATTGATGAAGGTGCCGTCCTTTTCAAGGAACGTGGTCCCGGGCAGAAACACATGGGCGAATTTCGCCGTCTCGTTCAGGAAAATATCCTGCACCACGAGGCAGTCGAGGCTCGAAAGCGCGGCCTCCACATGCTGCACATCCGGGTCGGACTGCGCCACGTCCTCGCCCTGGATGAACATGCCCTTGTAGCTGCCGTCGCGCGCGGCGGCGAACATGTTCGGGATGCGCAAGCCCGGTTCGGCATAGAGCGGCACACCCCAATCCGCCTCGAAGCTCATCCGCACTGCATCATCGGAAACATGACGGTAGCCGGGAAACTCGTGCGGGAAGGATCCCATGTCGCAAGAGCCCTGCACATTGTTCTGCCCGCGAAGCGGGTTCACGCCCACGCCGTCACGGCCCAAATTGCCCGTCGCCATGGCGAGGTTTGCCAGCCCCATGACCATGGTGGAGCCCTGGCTGTGTTCGGTCACGCCGAGGCCATAGTAGATCGCCGCATTCCCGGCGGTGGCAAAGGCGCGTGCGGCGGCGCGCACCTCAGTGGCCGGAACACCGGTCACTTCTTCCATGGTCTCCGGCGAATTTATGTCCTGCGCGATAAAGGCGCGCCAACGCTCAAACGAGTCCGCCTCGCAGCGTTCGGCCACAAAGTCTTCATCCACCAGGCCTTCGGTCACCACCACATGGGCGAGCGCATTGATGAGCGCCACATTGGTGCCTGGCCGCAACGGAAGGTGATGGGCCGCGTGAATGTGCGGGCTTTTCACAAGATCAATACGGCGCGGATCGCCCACGATGAGTGTGGCCCCCTCGCGCAACCGCTTTTTCAGCCGCGAGGCAAAGACCGGGTGCGCATCCGTCGGGTTCGCACCGATGACAAACACCGCATCGGCGAACTCGACAGAGCGAAAGTCCTGCGTCCCCGCCGAGGTACCGAAGGTGGATTTCAGCCCATAGCCCGTTGGCGAGTGGCACACCCGCGCGCAAGTATCCACATTGTTGTTGCGAAAAGCGGCGCGCACCATTTTCTGCACGACCCAGACTTCCTCGTTGGTGCAGCGGGAGGAAGTGATCCCCCCAAGCGCGCCCTTGCCATGCTCGGTCTGGATTTTTTTGAAGCGATCGACGGTGAAGGCGATCGCCTCGTCCCAGCTCACCTCGCGCCAGGGGTCGGTGATGTTCTCCCGGATCATGGGTGTCGTTACCCGATCCTTGTGCGTCGCGTACCCCCAGGCGAAGCGCCCCTTTACGCAAGAGTGCCCTTCGTTCGCCCCCCCGTCTTTTGACGGGACCATGCGCACGACCTCGTCGCCCTGCAATTCGGCGCGGAAAGAACACCCCACCCCGCAATAGGCGCATGTGGTTTCAACAACGCGGGTCGGCTGGCCCATCTCGACAATGGATTTTTCCATAAGTGTCGCCGTGGGGCAGGCCTGAACGCAGGCGCCGCAGGACACACATTCCGAAGACATAAAGTCTTCGTCCATCCCCGCCGTTACTTTGCTTTCGAACCCCCGCGCGCCGATGGTCAGCGCGAAGGTGCCCTGCACTTCGGCGCAGGCGCGCACGCAGCGCGAACAGACGATGCATTTGGTCGGGTCGTACTGGAAGTAAGGATTGCTCGCGTCCGTCACAGTGCCGGGATGTTTTGCGCCTTCATAGCCGTAGCGCACCTCACGCAAGCCCACCTCGCCCGCTGCGTCCTGCAGCTCGCAGTCACCGTTCGCCGAACAGGTCAGGCAATCAAGCGGGTGATCGGAGATGTAAAGCTCCATCACCCCGCGGCGCAGGCGGCGCAGCTTTTCCGATTGGGTTTGAACGCGCATACCATCCACCGCGGGCGTAGTGCAGGACGACGGTGTCCCCTTGCGCCCGTCGATTTCCACAAGGCACAGACGGCAGGAGCCAAACGCTTCCAGGCGGTCGGTGGAACAAAGCTTGGGGATCGGGATGCCCGCTTCCTCCGCCGCGCGCATCAGGCTGGTGCCTTCCGGGACTTTCACGTGATGCCCATCGATGATGAGCGAGACATATTTATCGCCGGCGATCTTGGGCGTGCCGTAGTCGCGTTCGCGCTTCACGGTCATGCGCGGCCTCCCGTTCTGAAATCTTCAGGAAACTTGTCGATGGCGGAAAGCACCGGCTGCGGCGTCAGCCCGCCCATAGCGCAAAGCGAGCCATCCGTCAGCACCTCACAGAGATCGCGCACGAGGGCAAGGTTCGCGTCCACATCATCTCCTTCGCGGATATGGCCGAGCACTTCGGCCCCGCGCGTCGAGCCGATACGGCAGGGCGTGCACTTGCCGCAAGATTCGACGGCGCAAAATTCCATAGCGAATTCCGCCTGCCGCGCCATGTCCACCGTGTCATCAAACACAACGACGCCGCCATGGCCGAGCATGGCGCCGATGGCGGCCATTGCTTCATAGTCCATAGGGGTATCAAGCTCATCCGCCCTCAGGTAACTGCCAAGGGGCCCGCCCACCTGCACCGCGCGCACCGGGCGGCCCGACAGGGTACCACCGCCGAACTCTTCAATGAGCTCACGCAAGGTGAGGCCGAAGGCTTTCTCAACAAGTCCGCCTTGTTTGACGTTGCCACCAAGCTGGAAGGGCTGCGTGCCGCGCGATTTGCCCACGCCAAAATCCTGATAGGCCCTTGCGCCGTTTGCCATGACCCACGGCACGGCGGCGAACGTGAGCACATTGTTCACCACCGTTGGTTTGCCGTGGAGCCCTTCAAGCGCGGGGATCGGCGGTTTGGGGCGCACCTGCCCGCGCTTGCCTTCCAGGCTTTCGAGCATGGAGGTTTCTTCGCCGCATATGTAAGCGCCGGCCCCGCGGCGGATTTCGATCTCAAAGCCGGGGGTGAGTTTCGCCTCCGCCCATCTGCGCACCGCCTCGCGCATCGCCGCGATCGCATGGGGATATTCGGAGCGGATGTAGATGAGGCCCTTCGTTGCCTCCACCGCATGAGCGGCGATGGCCATGCCTTCGAGTATCGAGAATGGATCGCCTTCCATCAGCGTGCGGTCGGCAAAGGTGCCGCTGTCGCCCTCATCCGCATTGCAGCAGATGTATTTCTGGTCCGCCGTGGCATCCTGCACGGTCTTCCACTTGATGCCGGCGGGAAAGCCCGCCCCGCCGCGCCCGCGCAAGCCGGACTCCGTTATCGCTTCCACAACATTCGCGCCCGCTTGCCCTTGCGCCACGCGCAAGCCTTTGAGCCCGCCCGCCTGCTCATAGGCCGCAAGGTCCAACGGATCGATGACGCCACAGCGGGCAAAGGTCAGACGTTCCTGCCCGGCAAAGAAGGGGTGCTTTTCAATCTCGCCCAGCGCGAGCCTGTCGCCTTTGCCCTCGAGCAGCCCCGCATCCAGCAGCGCGGGCACATCGCTCGCCTGCACCGGGCCAAAGCCGATGCGTTTGCCGCCCTCGTCCACTTCAATCATCGGCTCAAGAAAGAACGCACCACGCGACCCCGTGCGCACGATCTCCGCATCAAGGCCGCGCTGCGCAATGCAATTGGCAAGCGTCGTTGCCACTTCCTCGGCGCCCACTGAAAGCGCCGCGGCATCGCGGGGAATAAAGACGCGCACGGTCATCTAGGCGTCCTCCTTCCCATGGCGGATCGCGGCGGCGATTTTGTCCGCGTCGGCGCGACCGATGAGGCGGCCGTCCACCTGTGCCGCGGGGCCCAGCGCGCAATTGCCCAGGCAATAGACATGCCCATGCACGATGCCATTTGCGTCACACGCGGCAGCCAGCGCATCGGCGCCTACCGCCTGGCATGCTTCGGCGCGGCAGACTTTCACTTGCGGACCCGCCGCCGGTTCCAACCGGAAATCATCGTAAAATGTGAGCGTGCCAAAAACATCGGCACGAGAGATATTGAGCGCGCCCGCGATGGCCAGCATTGCCTCGCGGCTGATGAACCCGGCGGCGGCCTGCACATCGTGCAAAATCTCGATCAGCGCATCGGGCCGATTGCCGTAGGTCCCGCAAATCTGTTCCACGTCCGCAGCATTCGCTGTCATTTGGCGCTCCCTTTCGCGGTAAAGCATACGCCTCTCCGCTGCCAATCTCAAAGGTGAAACCCGGGGCCCGAAGGTGTAAGCTTCACCCATGAAAGCGGCATCCGATCACAATTTGATAACACTAACGCCCGGTGGCGCGGCGCCCGGCACGCGCGCGCTCGCCGCCGAGGTGCCAGTTTCGCTCACCTTCAATGGCGTCGCCCATGTGGTGATGATGATGACGCCTCAGGACCTTGAGGATTTCGCGCTCGGGTTTGCCCTGGCCGAACAAATTATCGATGCGCCGGACCAGCTCTTGTCGGTTGAGGCGCGGCCCATCGAGGGCGGTATCCTGGTGCGCGCTGAGATCCCGAAAGAGCGCCACGCGCTGATCCTCGAAGGTCGCCGCAACATGGTGGGGCAGACGGGCTGCGGCATTTGCGGTGTCGTCGAGCTGGATCACGCGGTGCGGGACCTACAGCCCGTGACCGCCACGCCAAGGGCGGACCGCGCGGCCATCTTTCGCGCGCTCGGGGCCTTGCACGATCTGCAAAAACTCAACCAGGAAACCGGGGCCGTGCACGCCGCTGCGCTCGCCAATGACGCGGGCGAGATCATCGCGATCCGCGAAGACGTGGGCCGCCACAATGCGCTCGACAAACTGGCAGGTCACGTAATCCGCGCCGACCTGCCCCATGACAAGGGTTTCGTTCTGCTGTCCAGCCGATGCAGTCACGAGCTGGTGCAAAAGGCCGTAATGTTGGGCGTGCCCATGCTGGTGGCCGTTTCCGCGCCCACAACCCTCGCCGTCGATTATGCGCAGCGCACGGGGCTGACGCTCATCGCTCTGGCGCGGTCCGATTCCATGCTGTGTTTCAACGACCCGCACGGGGCCTTCGCCGAGGACACACGGCAATCATGACCCACGAAGTCCTGATCCGCCCCGCGCGCATCACCGACGCGCCGACAATCTCTGCAATTCAACGCGAAGCGCGGGTGCGCGCCATGCCCTGGCTGCCGATGGTTCACACACCAGAGGAAGACCGCGTCTTTTTTGCGAGCCGCATTCGCGAGGGTGAGACCTGCATGATCGCGGCAGTGGATGGCAAGGATGCTGGCTTCATCTGTTTTGAAGGCGACTGGGTCAATCATCTTTATATCCACCCGGACCATTGGCGCGGGGGGCTTGGCGCGCGGCTGCTCGACGTCGCCAAGGCGGCGGCGCCGCGCTTGCAGCTTTGGACCTTTCAGGGAAACACGTCAGCGCGCGCCTTCTACAAAGCGCAAGGTTTTGAAGAGGCGGAGCTTACTGACGGCGCGGGCAATGAAGAACGCACCCCCGACGTCCGACTGATCTGGGCTCGCGGTCAGTCATAGAGGCTCAGGTCGAACCCGGCGCGCGGGTCGGCGCTGCCGGCAAGCATATCGCGATAGACCGCTTCAACCTCGTCCCGTCCGCGCGCGGTGCTGACATCCATCCAGTTTTTCGCGCTGTCGACAAAGGACATCCAAGCCTCGCCCACGCGGGACTGAAGCCCCATGGCGCCCCACTCGCCCACGCGCTTTTTGGCATGGTCGGGCGCAAAGAACATTTGAGGTGCAGGACCGGGCAGGCCCTCGGGCGCACCCATTTTGTCGTAGTGGGTCAGGCCCACCGCGCAGTCATAAGCAAGATTATCCTTGAAGTGATTGTGCACATCGGCGCGAATGCCGCCGTCGCCCGACATGTCCACATAGACGACAGGGTCGGAGGCATCGAGATCTCCGATCTCCTCGTAAGACGCAATGTTGGTGTAAAGCCCCAGCCCTTCGACAAAGTCTTTATTGCCTTTGGAGGTCAGCCCAACGATGCGCAGCGGCCCGCGATTGGCGAGCATGAAGGCGAGCGCGATAGCGGTCTTGCTGGAGGCGGAAGCGATGAGCACTTCCTTGGTGCCGAAAAAGTCTTCATCCGCCAGAAAATCATCGATCAGGAATGACGTCATGAAGAGCGGCTGGAGCAACATGTGCTCGGCTTCTTTGTCCGCGCGATAGCCCGGGTCGGCGGACAGGCGCACATAGCGGTTATAGGCCCCTGGCAGCGCGACGCGGTTCGGCGACACCTCGACAAAGCCGCCGTCGTCCACCTTGCCCACTTTGGCAAGGTAATGGGTGGACATGGGCCAATAGCCATAGAAGCGTTCGCCGACGTCGATACCGTCTACGTTGGAAATCAACACTTCGCCAAAGCCCCAGACCGGGACCCGGCCCCAGCCCTCTTCCGCGGGGAAAAAGTTCCAATAGGACATCATGTCCCCGGCCACCGCGTAGGTGATGTTGTTCGCCGAAAACCCGAAGCGGGCGACCTTGAACAAAACGTCACCGTCGCCCAAAGCGGGCACAGGGGTTTCAACGAATTTGGTTTTGCCCAGCGCGTCGCGACGCACGAGGAAATCGGTGGAGACGATGTCAGCCATGGGGGGCCTCCGCTTGGATGAACCTAGCCCGGGATGCGGACCATCATCTTAGAGTAGCCCTTCACGAAGCTTGAGAACACCCGTTCCGGTTCCTCTACCACTTCGATGTTTGGGAACCGCTTCAGCGCCTCTTCCCACACGATGCGCAGCTGCATTTCGCCCAGGCGATTGCCCACGCAACGGTGAATGCCAAAACCAAAAGACAAGTGCTGACGCGGCCGTTCCCGGTCAATAATAAAGTCGTTGGGGCGGTCGATCACCTCGTCGTCGCGATTACCCGAGACGTACCACATGACGACCTTGTCGCCTTTTTTGATCTTTTTGCCAGACAACTCGACATCTTCCAGCGCCGTGCGCCGCATATGCGCAAGCGGCGTTTGCCAGCGAATGATTTCCGGCACCATGGAGGTGATGAGGTCCGGGTACGCGCGCAGCTTGGCGTATTGATCCGGGTTCTGGTTCAGCGCGAGCAGCCCGCCGGTGATGGAGTTCCGTGTGGTGTCGTTCCCGCCGACGATCAAAAGGATGACGTTGCCAAGGTATTCCATGAAGTCCATGTCCTTGGTCGCCTCGCCGTGCGCCAGCATGGAGATGAGGTCGCCCTTGGGTTCTGCGGCGGCGCGTTCGTTCCACAGCTTGACGAAATATTCGCCGCATTGGCGCAGTTCCGCGCGGCGCGCCTGAATGCTTTCTTCCGTGACCACTTCGCTTTCGCTGGTCACCACATCGGACCAATGGGTCAGAAGGCGCCGGTCCTCCCACGGAAAATCAAACAGCGTCGCCAGCATCTGTGTTGTCAGCTCAATGGACACTGCCTGAACCCAGTCAAACTCTTCATTGCGCGGCAAGCCATCCAGAATCTTGCACACGCGCTCACGGATCAACGGCTCGAGCTTGGCGAGATTGTCCGGCGCAACGATGGGGCTCACGGTCTTGCGCTGCACGTCGTGTTTGGGCGGGTCCATGGCGATGAACATGGGCAAGATGAAATCATTCGCCGGGTTGCGGATGGTAATACCACCCAGCGCCGCCTCGGACGAAAACACCTGATGGTTCGTGTCCACCGCCATGATGTCTTTGTATTTCGTGATCGCCCAATAGGGGCCGTAGCGGCTTTCCTCGCAGTAATGGACCGGATCCTCTTTGCGCAGGCGTTCGAAATAGGGCCACAGCGTATTCGTGCGAAAAAGTTCGGGATGGGAAACGTCGATTTCAGAAAGCGGCATCGACCACGCGCGGTCGGTGGCTTTGTCCAGGGTTTCGGCGACTCTCATGGGGATCGGTCCTCGGCTCACAGATCTTTTCCTGAGGCCGATTATAGATGCGAAACGGCTTGCCGACAAATTGTCAGTTTATGCCCGGCGTCCAAAAATCAGGGCCGCATGAACACGTAATCCGTGTCGGGATCGAGGTTTTCCCCCAGATTTTGGAGCTCGCGCCGCACATCGTCGATGGAGCGCGACTTCAAATAGGTCTCCAGCGCGAGATTGATAAAGGCCCGAGCGACCGCGTCTTCGCCCTGCCCCGTCGCGGCGCATTCCGCCATGGCGGCGGCATAATGGGTCTTGGCGATTTTCGTGGGGCTCGTCATGACGCCACCGCGATGGCTTCGATTTCCACTTTCGCGCCGGGGATGAGGAGCGCCGTGATCACCGTCGCGCGCGCGGGGAACGGCGCACCGAAGCGTTTTGCATAGACTATGTTGAAGCCCGCAAAATCCGCCACGTCGGTAATGAAGATGTTCGCCTTCACCACATCGCGGAGGGTGAGCCCCGCCTCGGCAAGCACGGCTTCCATATTGTCGATGGCCATTTCCGTTTGCGCTTCGATGTCGGGCCCCGCGAGCTTCACGTGCTTGTCGATGCCCATCTGCCCGGCGACGAAGACAAAGCCGTTTGCCTTTGTCCCCTGACTGAAGGGCACGGGCGTGCCGTCCGGCATTTGCGGCGCGTGGCCAAGATATTCGATCATTGTCGGCTCCTATCGTTCATCCCGCTCAGACCAGGCTTCCCAAACGGTGCGCAACGTCACGCCCATATCGAGGAACGGACGCGGCGGATTGGCGGGCGGTGAGGCGATCCGCATCATATCTTCCGTCAAGGGGTTCGCGATTCCCATAGCCATGTCCGCGACCAAACGCCCCGCAATGGTGCCGCGCGTGACGCCAATCCCCTGGAACCCTGCGGCCGCCCAGATGCCGTCCGCCACCGCGCCAAAGACTGAGTCCTGATTGCGGCTCATGCAGAGATAGCCGCCCCAGGTGTGCTCAAGCTGAAGCCCCTCAAGCATCGGGAACCGCGCGCGGAAATGCGCCTCGTGCGTTGCCCGGATCTCTTCAAGCTCTCCCGCGCCAAGCGAAAGCCCCGGGCGGAACAAAATGCCGTCGCGATAAAGAATGCGGTGATCGCTTGTGCGCTGGATCGTGGGCGCGACAAAGGCGTTTGCCGGTGTCAGCCCCCACGTGGGCTTGCCGCCCAGCGCCGCCTGCTGCCCCTCATTCATGGGCGCGCTGAGCGAGGCAAAGGCCGCGAAGGGCAGAAGCCGGTTCGCCGCAAAGCCAAGCGCGGGCGTAAAAGCGTTGGTGGCGAGGATCAATTTGGAAGCAGTGACTTCGCCTTGTGCCGTGCGCAACGTGATCCCGTTGCCCGGCACAATTTCTGTCACGGGCGCGTTTTCATAGAGCGTCACATTGGCGGGAAGGTGATCCGCCAGTCCCCGCACCAGCGCCGCGGGATTCACCAGCACTGTCCCCGGTGTATAGATGCCGGCATGATAGTGTTCGATGCCGATGGCGGCGCGCATCTCCTCCCCGCTCAGCCATTCGTAGGACTCGCCGATATGGTCAAGCTCGGCGAGCAAGGGCCGCAAGTATTTTTCCGTGCCGCGCGGTGATGCCGCCGCGTGATATTTGCCGCACGCGCGCCAGTCGCAATCGATGCCGTGCGCGTCCACAAGGCCGCGCAAATGTTCAACGGCCGCGGTATAGAGCCGCTTCTGCCCCTTCGCGCTTTCGGCCTCCGCCGCGCCGCCGCCGAGGGTGTGCGCATGATCAATGGCAAAGCCGGAGTTCCGCCCCGATGCGCCTTCACCCACCGCCAACGCGTCGAGCACGACAATGCTGTCGTCGGGCCGCGCCTCGGCAAGGCGCCGCGCCGCGGCAAGGCCCGTGAACCCCGCACCCAGAACGGCCCAATCCGCGCGCACCTCCCCGCCGAGCGCGGGGCGCGGGTTGCGCGGCGGCAAAAGGGCCGCCCAGCCCGTGGGGCCTTCGTTTCGGGGGAGCGTCGAGACCTGCTTCATGAACGCGATCATGACCGCGAATGCGCGACGGCGAAAGCCCGGGTTTAACGCCAGCGCCAATGGGGTTAGAGTGCCCCAAATTCATTTCCGGAGCGCCATCCCATGCGGACCTTTTACATCATGATCAAGTGCCAGCTGGGGCACACCTATGACGTTGCTGCCGCGCTGGTGGATGACACAGAGATTGCCCCCGCCGTGCATTCCATTTCAGGGCGCTATGATCTGATCGCGCAATATCATCTGGATGGCGACCAGGACATCGGCCGCTTTGTGAATGAACAGGTGCACAAGATTCCCGGCATCGTGGATACCGAGACCATCATCTGCTTCAACGCCTTTACGAAAGACAAAGGCCTCGGCGAAGGTTAGATCACTCCGCCAGCGCGCTCTTGATCATCTCACTACGCGGGTCGGCCAGACTTTCAATGACATCGAAGTGGTGTTTGCGCACCTCGACATTCAGCTCAATCTCCGCGCCCTTGATTGCCCATGTGCCGGCAAAGGTTTTTGACTGACGAATGAACGCGGGCCGTTCTTCCGCCCCCACCCAAACCACCATCTCCGCCCCGTTGCGAGGCGCGAGAAGGATCGGGCTTTCCGCCGCCGCCATGTCATCGGTGATGTGCAGCTTCTCGTTCATCGATGTCTTCTGCAGCGGAGTAAGATCATAAAGCCCGCTGATCCCCACCGCGCGGCGCACACGCGCGGCGATGTCAGGTTCCAGCGGCGCATCCTCGCACATCATGCGCGCGGCGAGATGCCCGCCCGCCGAATGGCCCGCAATGACAATCGGCCCCGCCTCGCGTTTCGCCGCGTGATTGATGGCCGCGCCGATTTCCCTGGTGATCGCGGGGATCGGTACATCGGGGCAAAGGTCATAGGACGGCATCATCACGGTCCAGCCCTGCGCCGTCGCCCCGGCGGCGAAATGCGACCAGTGCGATTTGTCGAACGAAAGCCAGTATCCCCCATGAATAAAGACAAACAGACCCTTCGAGTCCCCCTCGGGGAAAAAGAGGTCATAACGTTCGCGCGGGCGTTCCCCATAAGGAATATTCAGATCATGGTCGCTGAGCTTGCGAAACTCCGCTGCCTCCCGCGCCCACATTTTCGGAAAGTGCTCGCCGCCTTCGATATAGGCGGCGTTGGCGTAGGCGTCGTCCCAGTCGATGTCATTCTCATCCATGCCCGGCAAGGTGCCATGGGCCTCGCCGCGCCCGCAAGCCAGACTTGCGCGCGCCCTTGATCCTTTGGGGGCGATGGCCGAAAGTCCGCGCAAAAGAACATGAGGAAACACCAGTGACCGACGCCGCCGCGCTCGACCGAGACGACCCCCTTGCCGCCAAGCGGGATGAGTTCGAGATCCCTGAGGGACTCATATATCTCGACGGCAACTCGCTGGGATGCCTGCCCAAGGCGGTGCCGGCGCGCATGGCCGAAGTGGTCAGCGCCGAATGGGGCGGGCAACTGATCCGCGGCTGGAATGATGCCGCGTGGATCGACCTGCCCACGCGCATCGGGGGGCGCATCGGAAACCTGATCGGCGCGGGCGAAGGAACGGTTGTCGCCGCCGACACCACCTCCATCAATTTGGTCAAAGCCCTGTCAGCGGGGCTCGCGCTCAGGCCGGGCCGCAAGGTGATTCTGTCCGACACCGGCAATTTTCCCGCCGACCTTTATATGGCGCAAGGATTGATCCGCACCCTGAACAAAGGGCACGAACTGAAACTTGTCGCGCCGGAAGAGGTGGAAAGCGCCATCGACGACAGCGTGGCGGTATTGATGCTGACGGAAGTTGATTATCGTACGGGCCGCCGCCACGACATGGCGGCACTGACCCAAAAGGCGCATGCGGCGGGTGCCCTTGCCCAATGGGATCTGTGTCATTCGGCGGGCGCCTTGCCTGTGGACCTGACGCGCGCGAAGGCCGACTTCGCCATCGGTTGCACCTACAAATATTTGAACGGCGGGCCGGGCGCGCCAGCCTTTATCTATGTGCGGCCCGATCACCTGCCCCATGTTGAACCGATGTTGTCAGGTTGGATGGGCCATGAAGCGCCCTTCGCCTTCGATCTGGATTACCGCCCCGCGCCGGGCACCGAGCGCATGACCGTTGGCACGCCGCCCGTTCTGGCGCTCAGCGCGCTTGATGCGGCGCTTGATGTCTGGGACGGGGTTTCCATGACGGATGTGCGCGCCAAGTCCATGGCGCTGGGCGATCTGTTTATTGAAGAAGTGGAACGCCGCTGCGAAGGTTTTGGGCTCGCGCTCGCTTCCCCCCGCGATGCAATGGTACGCGGCAGCCAGGTCGCGTTTCGCTGTGCGAAGGGCTATGCGGTGATGCAGGCACTGATTGCCGACGGGGTGATCGGTGATTTTCGCGCACCGGACATTATGCGCTTTGGCTTCACACCGCTCTATCTTCGTTATGCTGATATCGTGCAGGCAGCACAAACACTTGAACGCATCCTGCGCGAAGAGACGTGGCGCGCGCCGCAGTTTCAGCAGCGCGGCAAGGTGACGTAAGACCTATTCGTCACTAAACAAAAGTTCGACGGTCTTGTCCGACAGGTTTTCAAGCGTCGGGCGATTGATCGAGAGGGTGACCGAGCCCCCCGTCCATTCTTCCTTGATCAGCCCCGCGACCCGCAAGATGCGCACGTGGTGGGACACGGTCCCCTTGGCAAGACCCAGTTGCCGCGCGAGGTCGGTCGAACTGGTGGGCTCCCTCGCGATTATTTTGGCGATGGCAAAACGCGTCGTATCCCCCAGCGCCCGAAAGACAAGCGGTGGTTCGATGGATTCCGTGCTCGCGGGCCGCGTCCTGCCGTCGGGGTCGGTAATCTGGATCGAGGGATCGAAGTAAGGAAATACCACCGTCAGGCGATCTATCTTGTCATTGTCGAAGGCCGTCCACAGGCGGTTTACATTGAGCGCCGACGGGATGAAGTGGATGCGCTCGATACTGTCAAAGGTCATGGAAAAATTGACGCGTCCGGCACGGATAATTTGTGCCTCCTCATCCACTTCCACATTGAGCAACGTGCGATCGGCGATTTCCCGCAAGGAACAAGTGGGGATCATGCGTTCCAGCGTGGCAAGGGATCGTTCCATCGAAGGCACGATGGACTCCCACGTATCCTCGAACACATAGTCCCAAAATTCGCTAAGCAGGCGCACGGTCTCATCCCGGATCACTTCGGGGTTCGCGACCAGCCGCTCGTAAAACCGAGCGATCGGCGCGTCCTCGTGAAAAGGAAACAAGCCAAGAAACGCCAGCCAGGCATGCTGGGTATCGGGGTAACTCGCCACCAGATCCTTGAGGCTAATCTTGCCTTCGGCCGCATCTCTCGCCAATTCGGCCGAATGAAGCATGCCTTCAAGAATGACGTACCGAAATCGCTCAGGTGAGATTTCCGCGTAGGCCTTGAGCACCTGAAAGAAGGACCCGTCGAGAGCCGCGCTTTCCACCGCATCGCCAATGTTTGGCCAGATGACCGGATTCGCGCAGTAGCGTTCCACCCGGGCATAGAAGCTCTTGGGCAGTTTGGCCCGCGCCGTCATGCGCCATCGCTCGTCCACCCCGGAAGGGGGCGAAAGCACCAGCCGCAGGGCATGAAAGATTTCCAGACGCGGCGACATGGCCATGGTGATCGGCGGTTTTTCGGCAAAAATCTCTAGTTTTTCCTGAGCCATGGCTGGAACGATATTCATCAAACTCGAATGATTCAAGTAGAACCTTGGCGCCAAGGGGGATCGGGCGCATGGAGGCCTGGACGCGGTCAGCACACCGCCTTCCTCCCCGCCGTGCCGGCGAAAGACCCCACGTAAAAAAGGGCGTTAAGCACAAAGCGACGCCTTGCTTCTTCCGGTGCACCTCAGCCGTTGCAAGCTCGCGAATATCATGATGTTCTGCCGCGCAGGCGTTACTTAGCGGGGATTGGCAACACCGGGGGCGATGACGCCGTGCCCGGTCCGAGCGTGGGAACCTTCTGATTCAAATGTATGAAGACAGGTGTCGGCGACCCGGCCCCCGCGTGGTTCGATCCGCATGGGCACGAATTCAATGAAGCCGACAGACACATCGAACCCCGATTACTTCCACAAAGTCGTTGACTGCCAGTGGGCCTGCCCGGCGCATACGCCGGTGCCGGAATATATCCGGCTGATCGCGCAGGGGCGCTATACCGACGCCTATCTGGTCAATCGCGAATCCAACGTTTTTCCCGGCATTCTGGGCCGCGTGTGCGACCGGCCGTGCGAGCCCGCCTGCCGCCGCGGGCGCATCGATGAAGAACCCGTCGCCATTTGCCGCCTGAAACGTGTCGCCGCCGACCACCGGGACGAGGTCAAGGACCTGCTGCCCCAAAAGCCCAAGACAACCAATGGCAAAAAGGTCGCACTGATCGGCGCGGGGCCCGCCTCGCTGACCGTCGCGAACGACCTCGCGCCCCTGGGCTATGACTGCACTATTTTCGAGGCGCTGGATGTGCCCGGCGGCTTGATGCGGTCGAACATCCCTTCCTTCCGGCTGCCCGAACAGGTTCTGAACGAAGAGATCGGCTATGTGCTCAACATGGGCGTCACGCTGAAAACCGGTGCGCGCATCGACAGCATGAAAGCCTTGCTGGGCGAAGGCTATGACGCGGTCTTCGTCGGCTCCGGCGCGCCCAAAGGCAAGGAACTGAACCTGCCGGGCCGGGACGAAGGCGCGGACAATATCCACATCGGGATCGAATGGCTGGAAAGCGTTGCCTTCGATCACATCGACAAGATCGGCAAAAAAGTCCTGATCATCGGCGTGGGTAACACGGCGATGGATTGCTGCCGCACCTCCCTGCGCCTGGGCGCGAACAGCGTGAAGGTCATGGCGCGCAAGCCGCGCGAGTTCTTCAAAGCGAGCCCCTGGGAGCTGGAAGACGCCGAAGAAGAAAACATTGAGATCGTCGTCAACCATTCGCCCAAGAGCTTTGTCGTCGAAAAGGGCAAGCTGACCGGCATGGTTTTCGAGACCATGGAATATGACGTCGATGCCAAAGGCAAAATCACCGACACGCGTGTCACCGGCGAAGTGACCATCCCTTGCGATGACGTGATCCTCGCCATCGGGCAGGAAAATGCCTTTCCCTGGATTGAGCGCGACATCGGCATCGAGTTCGACAAATGGGATGTGCCGGACGTGGACAAGGTGAGCTTCCAGTCCACGCGTGATGGCGTCTTCTTTGGCGGTGACGCCGCCTTTGGCCCGCTCAACATCATCTGGGCCGTGGAACATGGCCACCAGGCCGCCATCTCCATTCACAATCATTGCCAGGGCAAGGCGCTGACCGATCGCGAGCCCGACGCGCAGATCCTCGAGCCCACAAAGATGGGCATGAACGAGTGGCGCTATTCGAACGGCTTCGACGCCTCCGACCGCCGCCAGATGACTCATGTGGACCTGAAAGAGCGGTTCAAGGATCTCGATACGGAAGTGGAGCTCGGCTTCACGCCCGAACAGATCGCAACGGAAGTGCAGCGCTGCCTCAACTGCGATGTGCAGACCGTCTTCGAGGCGCCGCTGTGTATCGAATGCGATGCCTGTATCGACATTTGCCCGGTGGACTGCCTGACGATCACGCAGAACGCCGAAGAAGATGAGCTGCGCCCCGCGCTCAAATACCCGTCAAAGAATGACGAGCAAGACCTTTACGTCTCCGATGCGCTCAAGGGGACAGGCCGCGTGATGGTGAAGGACGAGGACGTCTGCCTTCATTGCGGACTTTGCGCCGAGCGCTGCCCCACCGCCGCGTGGGACATGCAATTGTTTGATCTCGTCCGGCCCCATGCCGCCGACGAGCCCTTGGGAGTAGCTGCGGAATGAACGTCGTCACCGAGGCCGTGGCGGGCTCACGCGTCAATGATTTCGTCATCAAGATCGCCACGGTGAATGGCACCGGATCGGCCAGCGCCAATACGCTGCTGATGAAGACCATTTTTCGCATGGGCGTGCCCGTGGTGGGCAAGAACCTGTTCCCCTCGAACATTCAGGGTCTGCCCACGTGGTATGAAATCCGCGTGACGAAAGACGCCTATCAGGCGCGCACGGGGGCGGTGGACCTGGCCGTCGCCATGAACGCCGATACTTACGCGCAGGACTTGGAAAAGACCGCTCCGGGCGGCTACCTCATCTATGACAGCTCGTGGCCCCGGCCCCAGCTGCTTTCCCGTGATGATGTGAACGTCATCGGCGTGCCCCTGTCCGCCATGGTCAATGAACGCTTTGATACGGCGCGCATCCGCGTTCTGATGAAGAACATGGCCTACGTGGGCGCGGTGGCGGCGCTCGTGAACCTCGACATGGAGGTCATCCGTGGGCTTGTTACCGAAACCTTCGGCACCAAGAAACACCTGATCGACGGCAATATGGAAGCCATCGATCTCGGCTACCGCTATGTGCTGGAAAACTTCACCTGCCCCCTGCCTATCCGCGTTGAACATTCGGACAAGACCGACGGCTATATCATGATCGACGGCAATACGGCGGCGGGGCTCGGCTGCGTTTACGCCGGCGCGACCTTCGGCGCGTGGTACCCGATCACGCCATCCACCTCGCTGATGGACGGCTATAAAATGTTCTGCGAAAAGTATCGCGTGGACCCCGAAACCGGCGAACACAACTACTGCATCATTCAGGCCGAAGACGAGCTTGCCTCCATCGGCATGGTGATCGGCGCGAGCTGGAACGGCGCGCGCGCCTTCACGCCCACCTCGGGCCCGGGCATTTCACTGATGTCGGAGTTTATCGGCTTTGCCTATTACGGCGAAGTGCCCGCGGTTCTGTTCAACGTGCAGCGTACGGGCCCGTCCACCGGCCTGCCCACGCGGACGCAGCAATCCGACATTCTGACATGCGCCTATGCCAGCCACGGCGACACGAAGCACATCCTTCTGTTCCCTTCGGACCCCAAGGAATGTTTCGAGATGGCGGTGGAGGCGTTTGAGCTTGCCGAATGGTTCCAGACCCCGGTCTTTGTCGTCTCCGACATCGACATCGGCATGAACGACTGGATGGTCCCCAAGCTGGAATGGGATGACAATTGGCAGCCCAACCGCGGCAAGGTGCTAAGCGCCGAGCAGCTTGAGAACATCGACAAGTTCTATCGTTATCTTGATGTGGACGGCGACGGTGTGCCCTATCGCACCCTACCGGGGGAACACCCCAAGGGCGCCTACTTCACGCGCGGATCGGGCCACGACAAGTTCGGGCTCTATACGGAAAATTCCGACAAGTACAAAGACGTGCTTGACCGCATCGCGACGAAGATCGACAACGCCAAATCACGCGTTCCCGCGCCGATTATCAAAAAGGCCGCGAAGAAAACCCGCTGGGGCGTGATTTCGGTCGGCAGCAGCAATGGCGCGACGGTGGAAGCCATCGACCGCCTGGCGACGGAAGACATTCACCTCGATTACCTGCGCGTGCGCGGCTTCCCCTTCAGCGAGGACGTGGACAAATTCGTTGATGAGCACGACGCGGTCTTTATTGTGGAACAGAACCGCGATGGCCAACTCAGAAGCCTGATCCTGAACGAGACCACCGCCGAGAAGAAAAAACTCAAGTCCGTACTCTGGTACAGCGGCAAGGTGCCCGACTGCCGTTTCGTCGTGAACGGCATCAAAGCCCACATCGCAGAGGAAAGTGCGTAATGACGTCGATCGCCAAACCGCGCATTGAACAGCATCTGCTGCGCAACAAGCTGGGCCTCACCGTCCGCGATTACGAGGGCGGCATGTCCACCCTCTGCGCCGGATGTGGCCACGATTCCGTCACCGCCGCCATGGTGCGCGCTTTTTATGAGCTGAACCTCGAGCCGCACACGGCGGCAAAGATCAGCGGCATTGGCTGCTCAAGCAAAACGACCGCTTACTTCCTGGGCCAAAGCCATGGGGTGAACGCCGTGCACGGGCGCATGCCCTCTGTCGCCACAGGCGCGGCGGCGGCCAACGGCCAGCTGCATTACATTGGCGTTTCGGGCGACGGGGATTCGCTCTCCATTGGCCTGGGCCAGTTCTGCCACGCCATCCGCCGCAACGTGAACATGCTCTATGTGCTCGAAAACAACGGCGTCTATGGCCTCACCAAGGGCCAGTTCTCTGCCGCGGCCGACTTTGGGTCCAAGTCAAAGAAGGGCGAGCCCAACCCGCATACGCCCATCGACCCGGTGAAGCTCGCCATCACGCTTGGCGCGACGTTCGTGGCGCGCTCCTTCTCCGGTGACAAGAGCCAGCTCGTCCCGCTGATCAAGGCCGCTGTGATGCACAAGGGCTTTGCCCTGATCGATGTGATCTCCCCTTGCGTCACCTTCAACGACCACGTGGGGTCCACCAAAAGTTACGCGCATACCTTTGAGTACTACCACCCGGCAATCCACGCTGATTACATCGAGCCCTCCGCGGAAATCAAAGCTGAGTACGAAAAAGGCGCGGTGATGGAGGTAGAACTCCACGACGGCAGCAAAATCGCGCTGAAAAAGGCCGATGATGACCTGAACCCGCGCGACCGCGGCGATGTGCTCGCCTATCTTTCGCGGCACGAGGCGCTGAACGAGGTTGTGACTGGCCTGCTTTTCGTCGACGATGAAAAGCTCGACATGAACGGGCGCAACAAATTGCCGGACGCGCCGCTGAACAACCTGCCGTACGAAAAGCTCACCCCTGGTGCGGCTGCCCTCGCGGAACTGCAAAAAGACTACTGCTGACCCGCGGCCCATTTCCGCATAAGGGTTTGCACGCCTTCCCAATTTGGGTTTCACTTGGGGCCCTTGGAGCAATCAATCGTGCTTGGGAGGGCACCCCCGATGTCATCCACCCAGACCGCGCGTGAAGCAAGCCATCGCGTCGCCATTATTGGCACGGGCTTTTCGGGCTTGTGTCTCGGTCATCACCTCAAAAAGCGCGGCATCGAAACATTCACGCTATTCGAGAAAGCGGATGCCATCGGCGGCACCTGGCGGGAAAACACCTATCCCGGCGCGGAATGCGATATCCCCTCCGCGCTCTATTCGTTCTCCTTTGAACGCAACCCGCGCTGGACCCACAAATGGTCCGAGCAGCCGGAAATCCTGCGCTATATGAACCATTGCTGTGACAAGTTCGGCCTGCGCCCTCACATCAAGTTCAATAAGGAAGTCACGGACCTGACCTTTGACGAAGGTGCAGGGCTCTGGCACCTCACAACTGCCGACGGGGAGACAGAGGACTTCGACATCGTCATTTCCGCCGTGGGGCAATTGCACAAGCCGCGCATCCCCACAATTGACGGGGCAGGCAGCTTCACCGGCAAGATGTTCCATTCGGCGCGCTGGGATCATGAATATGACCTGACGGGCAAGACGGTCTCGGTGATCGGCAATGCGGCGAGCGCGCTGCAGTTCATTCCCGAGATCGCGCCGCAGGTCGAAACGCTGAATGTCTTTCAGCGCAGCGCCAACTGGGTCGTCCCCAAGGAAGACCGCGAATATAGCAATTTTGAGAAGTGGCTAGGCTCGAAAATCCCCGCCACCACAAAGTTCTACCGCTTCCTTATCTGGCTGCGCGGCGAGGGGATGGTCTTTCCCCTGATGAAAAAGGACGCGCCCAAATGGCTTCGCGAGAGCGCGCGCAAGCAGGCGATTGAGTTTATCGAGGAAAACATCCGCGATCCGGAGCTGCGCGAAAAACTGATCCCCGAATATCCCATCGGGGCGAAGCGCATTCTGTTTTCGGACAATTATTATCAGGCCCTCGACCGGGACAATGTGAACCTGATCACCGACGCAATCGCGCGCATTACGGAAACAGGCGTCGAGACCAAAGACGGCACCGCCTACCCATCAGACGCGATCATTTATGGCACGGGGTTCGAGACGACAGATTTTCTGACCCCCATGCGCGTTGCGGGGCGCTGCGGCGCGGTGCTGAATGACCTGTGGCGCGATCACGGGGCGGAGGCCTATCTCGGCATCACCCACGCGGGCTTTCCGAACTTCTTCATGATGTATGGGCCGAACACGAACCTGGGCCACAACTCCATCATTCTGATGATCGAGGCGCAAACGCGATACGTCATGTCCTGCATCGATGCGCTCGACAGTCGCCACGCCAAATGGCTCGACCTCAAGGCCGACGCGCAAAAGGCCTATAACGAGTGGATCGACGAAAGGATGAAGGACATGATCTGGACCTCCGTCGCCGACAGCTGGTATCTGCGCCAGGGACGCGTCACCAATAATTGGGTGGGCCGCACCACTGAATACATCAAGCGCACCCGCGCCATGGAGCCGGAAAACTACGTCTTCGCCCCCTGATCCTTTCACAAACAAACAGGACTCTTGAACATGCAGACACGTGCCGCCGTCGCCTGGAAAGCAGGTGAGCCGCTTACAATCGAAACCGCTGAACTCGATGGCCCGCGCGCCGGTGAAGTGCTGGTGGAGATCATGGCGACGGGCATTTGCCACACCGACGCCTTTACACTGTCCGGCGCGGACCCGGAGGGGCTGTTCCCCGCGATCCTGGGGCATGAGGGCGCGGGCATCGTGCGTGAAGTAGGCGCGGGCGTTACCTCGGTTGCGGTCGGCGATCATGTGATCCCGCTCTATATCCCCGAGTGCCGCACGTGCCCCTCGTGCCTGAGCCAGAAAACGAACCTCTGCACCTCGATCCGCGACACCCAAGGTCAAGGCGTGATGCCGGACGGCACCAGCCGTTTCAAGGTGAACGGCGAAGACGTCAAGCACTACATGGGCTGTTCCACCTTCTCGAACTTCACGGTCATGCCGGACATCGCGTTAGCAAAAATCCGCCCCGACGCACCTTTCGACAAGGTTTGCTACATCGGCTGCGGCGTGACCACCGGCATCGGCGCGGTGATCAACACGGCGCAAGTGGAACCCGGCGCCAACGTCGCGGTCTTCGGCCTTGGCGGTATCGGGCTCAATGTCATCCAGGGCGCACGCATGGTGGGCGCGGACAAGATCATCGGTGTCGACCTCAACCCCGGCAAACGGGCGCTGGCGGAAAAATTCGGCATGACGCATTTCATCAATCCGGACGACGTGGGCCGCGACAAGGTGGTGGAAGCCGTGGTCGACGCCACCGGCGGCGGCGCGGATTATTCCTTTGATTGCACGGGCAATACCGCCGTCATGCGCCAGGCGCTGGAATGCGCCCACCGCGGCTGGGGCACATCTGTGATTATTGGTGTCGCCGGCGCGGGCGAGGAAATTTCCACCCGTCCCTTCCAGCTCGTCACAGGCCGCACCTGGAAAGGCACGGCCTTTGGCGGCGCACGCGGGCGCACGGACGTTCCCAAAATCGTGGAGTGGTACATGGATGGCAAGATCAACATCGATGATCTCATCACTCACGTGATGCCGCTCGACGACATCAACAAGGCCTTCGACCTGATGCATGAAGGAAAATCCATCCGCTCCGTTGTGACCTTTTGAGCGGGCGCGGCGGAATGGTCGGCCCCGGGGACAAGCCCCTTCTATCAACCAAACTCTTCTACGGCAGCGGGTCCGTCGCCTATGGCGTGAAGGACGCGGGCTTCGCGTACTTCTTGCTGTTCTATTATTCCAATGTCCTGGGGCTTAACCCGCAGCTCGCCGGGCTCGCGATTCTTTTGGCCCTTGTCTGCGATGCGATCTCAGATCCGCTCGTGGGCCACTTTTCCGATCAGCTCCATTCAAAATGGGGTCGCCGACACCCCTTCATGTACGCCTCCATCCTTCCCATTGGGATTTCTTTCTTCTTCATATGGAACCCACCGGCTGGGCTCGATCAGTCCGGGCTCTTTCTTTACTTGTTCGGCATGGCCGTCCTGGTGCGGACCTGCGTGACCTTTTTCGAAGTGCCATCCACATCGCTGGTGGCCGAGCTCACTGATGACTATGACCAGCGCACATCAATGCTGGGATACCGCTATTTTTTCGGTTGGTGGGGCGGGCTGACAGTGGCCGTGCTCGCCTATGCGATATTGCTGGTCCCGGTTCCCGAAGCCGGTATTGTCAATGGCCAAATGAACCCTGAGGGGTATCAGCGCTATGGGTTGCTGGCGGCTGTCATCATGATGGTCTTCATCTTCATTTCCGCGCGCGGCACACACCGGCATGTTCCCAACCTGCACAAGCCCCCACCGCCGCAGCCGTTCTCATTGAGCCGCACGATCCATGAACTTCGCGAAACCTTGCTTCACCGGCCGTTCCTCGCGCTCTTCTTCGCGGCCATCGTTACCGCCATGGCGCAAGGGGTCATCACTACGCTGAACCTCTATTTCTGGACCTACTTCTGGTTCCTGAATACGACAGAGATCGCGATTATCACGTCAGCCTGGTTTTTTGCCGCGGCGTTTGCCCTGATTCTGGCACCGATCATCACGCGCGGTCGAAACAAGCGAAACGTGGTCATCGTTCTTTCAATCATCTCGACCTGCTATCTGCCTCTTCCCATTGCCTTGAAGACCATGGGTCTGTTCTGGCCCACCGGTCACGAAATGGTGGTCCCCACCTTGGTCCTGCATGCCATCTCGGAAGGCACGATCATCATCATGATCTCCATTCTGGTCAGTTCCATGGTGGCTGACGTGGTAGAAAGCAGTGAGATTCGCACCGGCCGCCGCTCTGAAGGCATCTTTTTTGCCGCACGGAGTTTCGCAGGCAAGGTCGTCAGCGGCATTGGCGTCTTCATCGGCGCGACAATTATTTCAATCGTGGGCATTCCGCGCGGCGCCGCGCCCGAAACGGTTGATCCCGCCATCATGACGAATTTCGCGACCTACTATGTGCCCACGATCATGTTTATCTACTTCATCTCGATTGGCATCCTTTCGCTTTACAAGATCACACGCGAAGGACACGCCGATAACCTGAACACCGTGCGCGAACGCCGCGCCGCCGCAGCATCAAGGGAGTAACCCCATGACGGGCTTCAAGGACTATGACAATTACGACGCCGTGGGGCTCGCTGAATTGGTCGCGAAAGGGGATGTCAGCGCCGAGGAACTGCTGGACGAAGCCATCGAGCGCACCGAACGTGTGAACCCCGAGATCAACGCGGTGAGCCTCAAGCACTATGACGAGGCGCGCGCGGCGATCAAAGTCGGCCTGCCGGATGGCCCCTTCAAGGGCGTGCCCTTCCTGATCAAGGATCTGCACCTGCTGCTAACAGGCACGATCACAACTTATGGCTCGGGACTTTTTCGGGACTATATGGCCGATCACGATGCGACTCTGACCGAACGCTACAAAAAGGCCGGGCTCGTGATCTTCGGCAAGACCAACACGCCCGAGTTCGGCCTCACCGTCACGACGGAGCCGCGCCTTTTTGGTCCCTCAAAAAATCCATGGAACCTCGCGCATAGTTCGGGCGGGTCATCGGGGGGCGCCTCGGCCGCGGTGGCGGCGGGCATCCTGCCCATCGCCAATGCCTCCGACGGCGGCGGCTCGATCCGTGTCCCTGCGGCCGCCACCGGCACCTTCGGGATAAAGCCCACGCGCGCGCGTACGCCAATGGGCCCCGACCGGGGCGAAGGCTGGGCCGGCCAGTCAATCAGCCACGCCATTTCGCGCAGCGTGCGGGACAGCGCCGCCATGCTGGACGCGACCACCGGCACAACTCCGGGGGACCCTTATGAGGTTGCGCCCGCCGCCCGCCCCTTCGCCGACGAAGTGGGCCGCGATCCCAAACCCTTGCGCATCGCAATGTGGACCAAGCGCGCCGACGGAACAGAAGCGGACGCCGATATTGTGCGCGCCGTGGAAGACGCGGCAAAGCTTTGCGAAAGCCTGGGCCACAAGGTGGAAGAAGCCACCGTGCCCGTGGACCCCGCTGATATGGGGCGCGCGCAAATCACGCTCATTGCCTCGAACGTCGCCGCCACCGTTGATGCGCGTCTCGCGGCATTGGGCCGTGACCTGCGCGATGACGATATTGAATATTCAACCCGCGCCATGGTGGAGATTGGCCGCGCCATCACCGGACCGGATTATGTCAATGCAACGATCTTCATGCATCAACTAGGGCGCAATTTTGCGAAGCTGCACGAGACCTATGACGTTTACCTGTGCCCGACCTTGGCCCAGCCGCCGGTGACCCTCGGCACGATCGACATGATGAGCGAGGACTCAGCGACCTATACGCAGTTGTTGCGCGCCTATTGTCCCTACACCGCCATGGCGAACATGACGGGACAGCCGTCCATGTCCATGCCGCTGCACTGGAACGCGGCGGGCCTGCCCATCGGCACCATGTTCACAGGTGGGTTCGGCGATGACGCAACGCTGTTCCAACTCGCAGGTCAGCTGGAGCGCGCGCGGCCCTGGGGCGACAAACGCCCGCCGGTGTGGGCGGCCTAGACGGCTTAGCCCCTGAAGCGGCGCTGCACGCCGGATTTTTGCACCTCATCAATGGAGCGCCAGCCCATCATCATCATGTCGCGCTTGAGTTCCGCGCGCATGAGCTTCAGCACATGTTCGACGCCCGCCTGCCCACCGCTGGCAAGGCCATAAAGGTAGGGCCGGCCAAACGAACAGGCATCGGCCCCGAGCGCCAGCGCCTTCAAGACATGGGTGCCGCGCCGCACACCGCCATCGACGATGAGTTCCAGCCGGTTGCCGATCGCATCGCGCATGGGCGCCACGCAATCGATGGGCGCGGGAACGCCGTCAAGCTGTCGCCCACCGTGGTTAGAAATCATGATGGAGCTCGCGCCCACATCCACCGCGCGTTTGGCATCGTCCGGGGACTGAAGTCCCTTAATCGCGAAGGGGCCGCCCCATTCCTCGATCATCCAGCCCACATCGTCCCAGGTGACGGAAGGCGTCAGCTGCTGGTTCACATATTCCATCAGGCTGATGTCCTGACCCTTCAGGGCCTCGGTCCGGTCCGACACATTGGCGAGCTCAAAGCCCGGGTTCTTGGCAAGGTTCAACGCCCAGCCAAAGTGATAAAGAAAACTCGCAAGACTGCGCGGGGAAAGCTTGGGCGGCATGGACATGCCCCAGTGCACGTCCCGTTCGCGGTTCCCGGCGATGGGCAGGTCCACGGTCAGGCAGAGCGAGGTAAAGCCCGCCGCCTTGCAACGCTGAATAAACTCACGGGCCAGGCCCTTGTCCTTGAAGACATAGATCTGAAACATCTTCGGCCCATCGGTGGCCGCACCCACATCCTCGATAGAGGTCGTCCCCACGGTCGAGAGCGAATACATGGTCTTGAAGCTGGCCGCCGCGCGCGCCGCACCGATTTCTTTCTCATGATGGAAGAGCCGTGACATGCCGGTGGGCGAAAGGAAGATCGGCATGGAAATTTCGGTGCCGAAAATCTTCGTCGTCAAATCGACGTCCGCCACGTCGATCAGATAGCGCGGCATCAGCTCATAGTCGTCAAAGGCGTCCGTATTGCGGCGCAGGGTCCATTCGTCGTCCCCGCCCCCGTCGATGTAGTGAAACAGCGGTGCGGGCAGCGCCCGTTTCGCGCCCTCACGGAATTGCATTACATTCGTCACCTTGTCGAAGCGCGCCATTTCACGTCCTTTCACGTTTCGGGGAAATGCGGCGGGTGCCACCACCTGCGTTATTCCCAAACGGTTGCGTGCATCGTAAGGGTATCCGGCCCCTGGAGGAAAGAACCGCCATGAAATTTGTAACCGCTGCCCAGATTGACCAGAACATCATGCTTGATGCCGCCAATGATGCGTTCAGCGACTATGTGCTGCCCAGCCCCGCCGTATCGCGAGCGGCATGGGACGAGATGATGCATCAACGGGGCCTCAATCTGGAACTCACGTGGCTCGCCATGGAAGGAGACGCCGTGGAGGCCTATTGGCTGGTCGGGACCGAACCCAAGACGCGCCCGGGCGAAAGCTATGGCATTTCCGTGGGCACCCGTCCGCGCGCCAGGCGGCAGGGGCTTTCACGCCAGCTTTGGCAGCATGTCGCGGGCGGGCTTCGCGACCATGGCTATGCGGGGCACGTTCTGGAAGTGATTGAAACCAATACCCGCGCGGTGCCGCTCTATGAGGGATTGGGGTTCGAGAGGTTGCGCCACATTGAATGTTTCAAGGGGGCCGCGCCGCAAGACCCGCCCGCCTCGGGGATCAGCTTCCGCGACGTTGAAATTGAAGTTGCCGAATCGCTGGGCGCGCCCTGGCGGGAGTGGCAGCCGACCTGGCAAAACGACATTGCCGCCGTGCGGAACTTGCGAGAGACAATGGCCGCAACGCTGGCGTTCGATGGGGAAGAGCCTGTCGGCTTCGGCTTTTTCCACAAACCTTATGGCCAGGTGGTGCAAATCGCCCTGCGGCCCGATGTGCGCCGCAAGGGGATTGCGCGCGCGCTGATCGCCCATTGGGCAAAGGCCCATGGCACAGAGGTTATGACCGTCCTGAATATTCCTGACACGGACAAAGCCTCCCTCGCCCTGTTCCGGGCGCTGGGGTGGCGGAACTACGTCAATCAGTTTGAGATGCGCGCCGCGCTCTAGCTCGCGTTGCGTTGCCCATCAGCAGGGGCTTCGTCTGCGCCGCCTTCATTGGCGAACTCATCCGTCGAGAGCCCTTTAAGCTCCTCGGTCAGCCCGCGCAAAGCATCATAGATCGCTGAAAGCTCGTTCTCTTCCGGCGCGGGGGTTTGCGATACGCGCGTACCCGGAGGCGTCATCGCCGTATCCGGTTCAGTGCGCCCGAACAGGCTCTTGCGCATGGGCGTCTTGCCTGTGCGCGCGATCTGGCCCGACAATCCATCGATGCGCGTTTTCATATCCGCCGACATGTCGCGCATAATGATCGACAGGCGATCCTGATGCCGCACCAGCGTTTCCATCACTTCATCAAGCTGATGGCGGGTGCCGCGCGCATCGGCGTGCCGCAGACGAGAGGAAACGCTTGCGAGCCCGTCACGCAGGGCAAGTGCCATAGCCTGTTGCGCCTGGCCCATACGCGTTTGCACTTCTTCCATGCTGGCGATCTGTTCCATGAGCTTGGGGGAAGAACGCGTTTCGCGTTCCGCGACTGTCTTGGCAAGCGCACGAAGCTCAAACACCATCTCCCGCGCAGTTTCGTCGAGTTTTTCTAGCCGCGGGTCGACCAGCGCCGTCACATCGGTTTGCGGCACGACGCGGGCGTCGCCCTCGATTGCGCCGCTGGGCAGATTGGCGAGTTGACCCTGGACATCGCCCAAGACGGTAACGAGGTTTTGCGCGGCTTCGTTCTGCGCCGTGATCTTTGAATTCAGACGATCGGACAAATCGAGCAGACCCGTCGCAATAAGGTGTTCGAAGGAACCGTTCTGGTTCTCGATCTTTTCGCCCAATTGATAGACAGCGTTCGACAGCGAGCGCTGGGACGTGAGCGCCTGATCTTCGAACGACCGAGTGAGATGCGTGACCGCCTGGCCCATCTCGTTGCGCAGCGCGCCGAGGACGGGCGAAAGATCCACAGGCGATTCCACCCGCTCGTTAATGGTCTGCAATTGCGTGTCGAGGCGAGCAATGCTGGCCGCCAAGGTTTCCACCGTGTCGGAGACCGTGCGGCGTTCCTTCTCGAATGTCACATGCATGCCTGTGAGGTCGGAGGTCACGCCGCGTAGCACATTGGCTTCGTCGACAAAAGCGGATTGGGCCTCGCCCAGCACGTCCTGAACGGCGGCAAGACGGGCGCTGAGTTCCCCGGCAATTGCGCCGCCCTTGCCTTCGAAGTTTTGCATTTGCGCGCTGAGGGCGGTGAGTTCGCCCGCCAGCTGTTCGAGCTGTGCCGGAAGCCCGCCCGCATTGCTTTCCAGCCCCTGCGCCAATGCCTCGACGCGCGCGCCAGTTTCCGACATTTGCGCAATCATCTCAGCGGCCTGTTCCCGCAGAGCGTTGCGTTCGCTCTGCCAATGGGCACGGTCAGCCTCTGCCTCAGACAGCACGGAAAGGCGCGACGTGCGCGCGGCTTCGGCTTCCTTGGCCATGAGCGCCGTGGCCGCATGGGCGGTCTTGCCCACATCGCCGAAGGTGTCGACGGCTTTGGTGATGCGGCCCGCGGCACGCTCGATGGGCGGGCCCGCGCGATCGGTAAGCCCCTGCAGATGCGCAAGCGCTTGATCGAGGGTGCTGATCTGCCCGTCGAGGGTTTCGAGTTTGGCAGCCAGCGCTTCCCGCGCCCGTTCGCTGGAGGTGTTGAGCGCGTGCTGTTCCCCGCGCCAGGCGGCGGTGATGTCGGTCAGCTCGTTCGAGACATGCGTCACGCGCGCGCCGGCGGTGGCGGTGGATTCCGACAGATGTTCCGACGTCGCGCGCAGCCGTTCAAGCTCACTGCGCATGGTCTCTGCAAGATTGGTCATCTCAAGGCGCCAATCGCCTTCGGTGGTGGCAAGGCTGCGGCGCGTGCCTTCAAGTTCGCCCGCGAGCTTCAACACTTCCTCGCCCGCCTCGGTGAGGGTGCCGAGCCGCCCGGCGGTTTCCGCGATCGTTTCATCCAGCGCGCCTTCGATGCGCGTCAGCGCCTCGCGGCCCTGATCGGCGATGCCGTCGGAGGATTGCGAGAGATTTTGCGCCGAGCCGCGCAGATCCGTGACCGCGTCGGTGATGTGCTGCAGCGCCGTGTCGACCGCTTCCGCGCTCGCCCCTTCAAGGCGCAGGCGCAGGGCGCCGTCGGCGCCGACGGTTAGAATGCGTCCCGCCTGAAGCTGGGTCCGACGCAGATCATCGGCGACCCGCGCCACCATGCCGATCTCGTCCGCCCGGTCCGTTTCCGGCAGGGACCAGTCTTCCTCGTCCGCCATCAGGCCTTCGAGGTTTTCAGCCAGCTGCCGCAAGGGCCGCCGGATATTGAGATGAAGCAGTAGAGCGCCAAACCCCATAATAAAGACCGCCGCCCCCAGCGCGAGAGAGGTAATCCAGCGCTGTAAGGTCAGCACCTGGAGTGCCTCACGCGTCTGCAAGCGCTGCTCACTCACCTGGAATTCCGTATAGGCCGCATCAAAGGCCGAAAGATCGCCCGCGTATCCAACCGCAATGGCGGGGGCGTTCGCCTCCCCCGTCTGAAGCGTAGCGAGCGCGAGGCGCCCTTCGGCAATACGGCCGCGCACAATTTCGCCAAAGCGATGGGCGAAGGGCTCAGCCCCAAACTGCGCGAAGTCATCCGCCGCGACTTGGGCCTCGTCCAACACCGCTTCCATGGCGGTCAAATCTTCCGCCGCGCCCTCGCCGCTGGCGGCATAGCTGAGAAGCTGGCCCGCAAAGCCCGCGCGCCCCAACAGGCGGTCAATTTCCATGGCCGTCGCCGCGCGGGTATCGGTTCGCGCCGCCGCAGCAGTTAGCTGATCGCGCGCCTCGATCCCCATGGTGTTTGTTACCGCTGCCGCGGCCACCAGAAGAATGAAGAGAAAGACCGCCCCGGCCACCAGAAATCGGCCGGTTAGTGTGAGGGAGGTCACCTTGTTCGTCGGCATAGCGCATACCCCAGAAGCGAGATCATGAACGGGCAATAGGGATTGCCCCATCTTCGGCCCGGGAAAACCCGCGGAAAACAGGGAAATCGTCTTGCCCTAACGGTCGTCGCTTCGGGTTAATAGCTTGTTAACAATGGTAAAGAGAACAGGGCAGCCGATGGCCGCCCCCCCTGCCTGACCTGAGGCGCGGGCACGACCAGATCCGCATAGGGGTTCACAATCGGATTGGCATATTCCTGCATGCTGACCGGCGTGATGATTGATCCATTGTCGTCGATGCCGCCCACGGCGGTGACCACCGTCGTCTGCACCGTCGAGGCAACTCCGGGTCAGCCGACGCGTTCGACCAAAGGCACGCGGCGCGGGCGGGAATAGAACCGGTCGGTCAATTCCACATTGTCGGTCAGGAAGTAGCCCACCAGCGTGGTGTGGAGATAGCGCACATCGACAACCACAACGCTCGCCCCGCTGGTCAAAATGCCGTCGGGCAGATCGCCAACGGCAAAATTTCCCGCACCGCCATTAAAACTATCGGACCAGTCGACTTCCGCACGCCCATTGTTGTCAATGACGCTGGTGACGGTGACGGAAAAATCATCCGAGGGAAAAGGTTGCAGTAGAGCCTGGCCAATAGAAAAGATATCCGACAGTTCATCATCTGTGACCTCGATGTCCTGGGCCACCAAGTCGGCAATCGCACTCGTCACGGTGGTAACCTTGCGATCGATGATCATGATATTCGACACTTCCACGCTGGCGAAAAACAGGACAATCATGATCGGCGCGATGAGGGCAAACTCCACCGCGGCGATGCCTTCCTGTGCCTTTGCAAACTGTCGCCAGAATCTCATCGGCTTTATCCTCATGACCCACCCAAAACGCTGCCAAAGGGTTCGTTCCGGAAGGCTGTGCTGGCCGAAAGCAGCCGTTGCTTGCCGTCATTCATGTTGGCCATCACAAAGCCCACACCCGGAGTAAAGACATCCCAGGCATAAAAGGCGCGGATCATAACGATGTCGCCCGCGTGGCCGATGTCATAGTTCGGCGTGGCGGTGAAGTCGCCATTTTCATCGATTGGCTCGCTGAATTCGACCGATGAGAAATTGTCGAAGGTTTCGACCTCGATGGTCAGGTTTTCGCAGTCGAGCATCATGTCGATCTGGGCGCAGAGCTCATCCTTGAATTGGGCCGCCGTCATATCCATCTGCTGCGCCTGCCCCGTGCGGATGTAGCGCGAGACCTCAAGCAACCCGTTTTCAAGGGTGACGGAGGCAAAGAAGATCATGGTGGATTCAATCACCGCAAAAATCAGCGCAAAGAAAGGACCGGCAATCAATGCGAACTCCACAGCCGTGGCGCCCGAAGCATTGCGGTGGAAACGCTTTATCAATTTTTTCAGCGATCGGCCGAACATAGCGATCAACCTCGTAAACGCAAATCGGACCGATACTATGCCTCGCCGCCTGTAAAGGTTTCGCAAAGGAGATTGGTAAACTTTTCCCTACCTACAGACAATTCCCATCAAACTGATGCGGCTTCTCTAAGCCCCCGTTAAGACCCGTCCCCGATAATAGGGAAGACCAAATCGGTCCTTCTATTTGTCATGGAGACAGAGCATGTGGAGTTTCTTCTCAGAAATGCGCTCGGGACTGCAGCGATTCTGGAGGGCGGCAAACGGCAACACCGCCATGATGTTTGGGCTGATGCTCATTCCTGTTGTCATTTCGACGGGGGCGGCAATTGACGGCTCGCGAGCATTGATCGTTCGTGCGCGTCTGGCCGAAGCGCTTGACGCCGCCGGTCTCGCCGTGGGGGGCGCCACAGAGCTGAGCCAAGAGGACATGGAGCAATTGGCGCAGGACTTTTTTGACGCCAACTATCCTGAAACGGCCATGGGCATTGCAGGGACGCTGAACGTGTCGATCACCGGCGACGTCATTGACATGAGCGCCTCGGCGACCGTGCCGACCACGATCTTGCAGCTCGCCCACATCGACCACGTCAATGTGGCGGTGAGCAATCAGATCACCCGCGAGTCCACCGGCCTTGAAGTCGTGCTTGTGCTCGACAATACGGGGTCCATGGCGTCGAACGGCAAGATCGGCGCCCTGCGCACGGCCGCGCGGGATCTGATCAATATCCTGTTCGGGGACGAGCCTAATCCAGAACTGGTCAACGGCGGCTTGGTGCCCTTTGTCACCGGGGTCAATATCATGGCCGACGGCGCCTTTGACATGAGCTGGATCGATGTGGACGCGGAATCCGAATACCACGGCGAAAACTTTGACGAGGAAAACGGACACCGGGTCAGCCATCTCGATCTCTTTGACCGGATTCGCAACGCCACCTGGCGGGGCTGTGTCGAGGCGCGCCCCTATCCCTATGATGTAAACGACGCGGCCCCGGACCCGAGCAACCCCGATACACTTTTTGTGCCCTATTTCTGGCCGGATGAACCTGATTCGGGAAGAGGGTACAACAACAACTATCTCAATGACCGAATTAGTCGGCGGGACAGGCGCCGCATGTCCAGCGCCGATAGGCAGCGCGATCTTCGTAGTTACGCCAATCGAAACGGAAGTATCGATGAAACGCCCCAATATACGAGCGGCCCGAACATGAGCTGCCCGGATCCGCTGACGCCGTTGACCAATGACCGCGACCTTCTGCTTGATCGCATCGCCGACATGGAACCATGGCAAAACTCCGGCACCAATATCGCCCACGGCCTGTCCTGGGGCTGGCGCGTCCTGTCACCAAGCGAGCCCTTCACCGAGGGCGCGGCCTATAGCGATCGCGACACGCAAAAGGCGCTGATCCTGTTGACGGACGGGGTGAATACGCTTTGCTGTCAGAGCAGTTCACACAACCGATCCGACTATGGCGGCTATGGGTATGTCGCAACAGGTCGGCTGGGCACCACCAGTCCCTATACTGGCCCCAACATTGTCAACGACCGCGTTGAGGAGCTGTGCGAGAACATCAAGGCCGAGGGCATCCGGCTCTATACGATTACGTTCCAGGTCAATGACTCGGAGTTGTCGGACCTCTTCGAGAGCTGCGCTACTTCGCCGGATCTCTACTTCAACTCACCGTCGAACGAGGACCTGCAGAACGTGTTTCGCACCATCGGGCGGGACCTGTCGAACCTGCGCCTCAGCCGCTAACAGGGCAACGCATCCAAATCCCTGAAGGGGCCGGGCGGCCGGCCCCTTTTTTTATTCTGCTGCATGCCCTCCAACAACGTCACAAAAAAAGGGCTCCCGGAAGGGAGCCCTTTGATTTGTCCTGGCGTTGCTGTGCGCTTAGTTGCTTTCGTCGCCCAGGCTCATGCCCGTACCCGTCAGCGTTTGCCAATCACCCGACTGAGTGCTGATCTCGCCCGCTGCGCTCGGCTCGTCGCCCGGGTGCAGTACGCGAACACAATTGTTGTTGCACACATAGTTGATCGAAGATGCTCGGGCGCCCGCCTCGCCGCCCGTATGCAGGGTCAGCCCACCGCGCCACGTGTCCGTCACGCTGAGGTCGATGTTCATGAGCTCGACCCCGTCGGCGTCGAGAACCGTCACATCCGTATTGCCGAACAGGCGGCCGTGAAGCACCAGAGTGCTGCCGTCCACCAGGGTGACATCCGCCACCATCGGGTTGCCCACGATGATCGCCGCCGGCGCCCCATCGATGTGCACGACGCTTGTTTCATTCATCGGCACATTCACTTGCGCGGCAAGCGCCGGCACGGAAACGGCCGAAAGCAATGCACCGGCGATCAGGAATTTCAGTTTCATAGTCTTCTCCCCCGCTGTAGGCGGCCTTCAATCCAGGGGCCATCATGCCTGTAAGGAGTAAATGTCTTCTCAACGAAACAGATCGTCTTTGAATGGCGAACGGGAGCCGCACACATTCTATATAGGGCTGTGTTTCACCCCGCCCGGGGGCCGAAATTAGATACAATTTGAACTAAGTTGTATTTGAGGTTTAATTTAAATCTATACAGTATCATTTCCGATCTATTCCAAAAAAATACTTGGGTGCGGCGCGATTTTAATCTGTTCGTAAGACCTCTCCCTCATAGTGACATCATCCGCTGAAGGACAGTTCGTCCCGAGGCGGTAGGTGCTGAAGAGTAAAAAAATGGGAGTACTTACCATGACCTTTGTTTCTCGTTTCGTGAAAGACGAATCCGGTGCGACCGCCATTGAATATGGCCTCATTGCGGCTGGTATTGCCGTTGCCATTATTGGTGTGTTGACCACGCTGGGCACGAACCTGACCGGCACGTTCACGTCGGTTGCGGACTCGATGTCCTAATAGTCGACTTACTCACGGCGCCGTTCCCCGGCCTTGGGCTTTGTGTCCAGGGTCGGGGCAACGGCCCGGGAGTTTCGACACTAACTTCCTCGAAATCAATTTGTGTTGGAGTTCCGTCAAACGTTTTTTTGGGGTTAGTTGGGGGATGACCGATGGCTGAAGTTGCCGTCTTTTGGATACTACCTGCTGCGTTTCTGGTTGCAGCATTTTTGGATATCACCCGCTATACGATTCCAAATTGGCTGACCGCCGGAATTGCGCTCGCCTTCCCTCTCGTGGCCCTTTGGGCCGGCCTTCCCCCCATGGTTATTCTGGTCCATCTCGGCGTCGGGATCTTCGCGCTGGGCCTGGGCATGATGTTTTTCGCCCTCGGTTGGTTGGGGGGCGGGGACGCCAAACTTGTTGCGGGCGCCGCCCTTTGGGCCGGTCCGACCGCTGTCTGGGCCTTCGCCCTGACCGCCGCCCTCGCTGGCGGAGTCCTCACAGTCTTTCTGATTTTCTTTCGCAAGCTGCCGCTGCCCCCCTTTCTGGCATCTCAGAAATGGATCGCGCGCCTGCATGACCACAATGGCGACATCCCCTATGGGGTGGCGCTGGCTGCCGGGGCGATCTACGCCCTGCCGCTCATGACCCTTAGCCAGGCTCTAACCATGTGACCCGATGGGTCCACCGTATACGGATTAACAAAATGATAACGAAGTCATTGACGCCGCTCGGAAAATTCCGGGCGGCGCTCTTCGTTGTTAAGACTAATTTGATTCACTTTGTGCATTCTGCGCCCAAGGCCAAAGGGGCACAGATGGCAATCCAGGGGGAGACAACCCGATGAACGTTGTACGTATTTCGATCCTGGCACTCGCACTAGTCGCGGCAGGCGTTGCTGCCTTCCTCGTGCGGGGGCTAATGGCAGAAAACCAGCGACAGGCAACGGTTACGGCCAGTGCGCCGGTGATCGAGACGGTTGGGGTTCTTGTTGCCGGCCGTGTCATCAATCCGGGCGAGACAGTGCGCTCGGGCGACCTGCGCTGGCAGCAATGGCCGCGCACCGCAGTGACCGAGGGCCAGATTACCGAAACGGTACAACCCAACGCCCGCTCCGATTATCAGGGCAGCGTGGCGCGCCGGTTGTTCAGCTCGGGCGAACCTGTCGTGCCGGGCGCTCTGGTGCAGCCGGGGACGGCGGGCCTGATGGCCGCGCTCGTTTCGCCGGGCATGCGTGCCATGGCGGTGTCGGTCTCTGATGAAAATTCCGCCGGCGGGTTCATTCTCCCCGGCGACCGGGTGGACGTGGTGGTCACGCGCGAAACAGGCGAAGACCGCTCCAGCCGCTCCTATGTCAGCGAGACGGTGCTTTACAACGTCCGCGTCCTGGCCATCGACCAAGTCTTTGACGAAGACGTCTCGGGCGGGGCCATGGTGGGCGACACCATCACGCTGGAGCTGACGCCAGGACAATCGGAAACGCTGGCGCTCGCGCAGGCGATTGGCGATGTCAGCCTCGCGCTTCGCAGCTTTGCGGACTCCATGGCCCAGGAAGGCGACGACACAACGCCGGAATTCCTGACCGCGGGCGCGCAAAGCAACAGCCAGATCACAGTGGTACGCAACGGACTAGAGACCCGCGTGCGGGTTCAGGGGGGCGGACGATGAGCCGGTTTAACTTCAACAAAGCCGCAAAAGGTATCGCGGTGGGCATTGCCCTGGGGCTGCTGAGTGGCGCCCCTGCCTTTGCCCAGGACAACCCCATGTTCGTGACCATTCACGAAGCGGGCTCCGGCCATACCGCGCGGACCATTACGATCCCCCACAACAAGTCGGTGATCGTGGAACTGCCGGTGGATGCCGCCGATATTCTGGTGACCAACCCGGAAGTCGTCGATGCCATCGTGCGCACGCCGCGCCGGACTTACCTGATGGGCAAGACTGTGGGTCAGACCAACGCGTTCTTCTTTGACAGCCGCGGTCGCCAACTGCTGGACCTTGAAATCCGTGTCGAACGGGATCTGGGCCCGCTCAATGACTTGTACAGTGAGCTGCTGCCCAGTTCGCGGATCGACGTGAACGCCATCAACGACAACCTGGTGCTGACCGGCTTCGTGCCCAATGCCGTCGCCGCCGATCAGGCGCGCGATCTGGCGGGCCGTTTCGTCGGCAACCCCGATGCGATCCTGAACATGCTGAACATCGAAGCCAACGAGCAGGTTCAGCTGCAGGTCCGCGTCGTCGAAATGCAACGCAACCTCGCCCGTCAGTTGGGTGTGGATCTGGCAGCGGCCTTTAACGGCAGCAACATCGCCTTTTCGCCGTTGACCTCGAACCCCTTTGCCATCGCGGGCGCGGCCCTCGGCGGTCTTGGGTTCTCAAACACGACGGACCGCTCCTTCCGCTGGACCTTTGACGGCGATACGCCGAATGAGTTCCTGGACGGTTCGATCCGTGCCTTTGAACGCAACGGCCTGGTGCGGACCCTTGCCGAACCGAACCTGACCGCCATCTCGGGGGAAAGTGCAAGCTTCCTCGCCGGTGGTGAGTTCCCGGTTCCCACGGGCCGCGACAGCGAAGGCAACTCGACCATCGAGTTCAAACCCTTCGGTGTGGGCCTGGGTTTCACGCCGGTGGTTCTGGACGAAGGCCGCATCTCGCTGCACATCAACACGGAAGTGTCTGACCTTTCGAGCGAAGGCGCCCTGCAGATCAATTCGACCACTTATGTCGATCCCGACAGCGGTGAAGTGACGGTCATTCCGGGCGCCACGGTGCCGGGCCTGACGGTGCGCCGCGCGGAAACCACGGTGGAACTGCCCTCGGGCGGCAGCATGGTGATCGCGGGCCTTCTGCAAGATTCGACCCGCCGCAGCATGTCCGGTGTGCCCTGGGTGATGGACACCCCGGTGCTGGGCGCGCTGTTCCGGTCCGAAGACTATCAAAACGACGAAACTGAACTGGTGATCATTGTGACGCCTTATCTGGTTGACCCCACCTCGATGAGCGAGCTGGCGACACCGGATCTCGGTTACGTCCCTGCGAACCCGATCGACAGCACCCTTCTGGGCCGCCTGAACGCCACCTATGCGGTGGGTGAAGGGGCCGAGGGCCGCCGTCTTCAGGGTCCCGTCGGATACATTGTGGAGTAAGGCCATGACCATGATCAAAAAACTTGCGCTTGGCGCATCCTGCATCGCCTTCGCCGCACTGGCGGGCTGCGGATCATTCCCTGGAACGACCAATCCTCATCTGGTCATGCAGGCCGAGGAAGCTCACCCCATTACGGTGCGCGCGACCCAGGCTGAAATGCAGATCGCGGTGAGCCCGCAATCGGCGGCGCTTCCCCGCATGGATGAAACACGGCTGCGCGCCTTCGCCGCGTCCTTCCGCACCCGCGGACATGGGCCGCTGGTGATCGACGTGCCGTCGGACACACCGAACTCCATGGCGGCGACGCAAGTGCTCGCCGACGTTCAAGCGGTTCTGCGTGATGAAGGTCTGCATCCGGACGCGGTCCAGTCGCGGCCCTATCACACCTCGGACAACCCGGAATGGGCGCCCCTGGTGTTGCACTTCACCCGCTATGAGACCGAAGCGTCCCCTTGCGGTGAGTTCGATCAAAGCTACACGCACCGCTTCAACGGCAATCCCACGCCGAACTGGGGCTGTGCCACGCAAAACAATCTCGCCGCGATGATTTCGGAACCTGCCGATCTCGTCACCCCGCGCGACATGACCCCGGCGAACGCCGCCCAGCGCAGTGAAATGCTGGAACGGTACCGGGCCGGTCGCGACACCAACAGCCAGCGCTCGGGTGCCGACAACGCATCTGTCGCTACCGACGTTCAGTAGTCAGAGGAGAGGCTCACATGGCCGAACATGCAAAAGATCTGACGCCCGGCGACGAAGATACCTTCGCCGATACGGGCAGCGTTGCCGATCAGGCGGCGAAACTGACGGCGGAGATTCCCGCCCCTGTGGAACCGCAACCGGAAGCAACGCAAGTACGCCCCGTGCCGCGAATCAGTATCGACTGCTTCTGCGACAACCCGGACACAGGGACCACCCTGCAACGGGCCGCGGACGACCGCCGGCTGAGCCGGACCCACACGACCATCTATATGGGCGGCATTGATGCGGCGATCGATCATTACGACAGCCGCGCCACCCCCAACCTGATCGTTGTGGAAACGCGCGACCCGAAGGTGGACATTCTTGACGGCCTGGAACGGCTGGCCGAACGCTGTGACGCGCAGACGAAAGTCATCGTGATCGGCGGCAGCAACGACATCGTGCTCTATCGCGAGCTGATGCGGGCGGGCGTGAGCGACTATCTGATCGCGCCCCTTTCGCCGCTGCAGTTCATCGACTCGATCTCCTCGCTTTATGTGGACCCGAACGCGGCCCCCATCGGCAAGGTCATCGTTTTCGTGGGTGCCAAGGGCGGCGCCGGCGCGAGCACCGTGGCCCACAATGTGGGTTGGCTGATTTCCGAGGAAGTGGAAGACGACGTGACCATCGTTGACTTCGACGTGGCCTTCGGCACGGCGGGGCTCGACTTCAATCAGGAACCACCGCAAGGGGTTTCCGACGCGCTCGCTTCGCCTGAACGGCTTGACGACGTTCTTTTGGATCGGCTGCTTGCGAAATGCACCGACCACCTGAACGTTCTTGCCGCCCCGGCCGCGCTCGACCGCGATATGGAAATTGATCCCAGCGCCTATGAATCGGTGCTGGATGTGGTGCGCCAATCGTGCCCGGTGGTCATTGTTGACCTGCCGCACGTGTGGTCGGCCTGGGCCAAGCAAGTGCTGGTCGCCGCCGACGAAGTGGTGCTGGTGACCTCGCCGGATCTTGCCGGGCTGCGCAATACAAAGAACCTCGCCGACCTTCTGGTTCTGGCGCGGCCCAATGATGCGCCGCCGCGCATCGTGTTGAACCAGTGCGGCCTGCCGAAACGTCCTGAAATTCTGGCCAAGGATTTCGCCGACGCCGTGGGCCGTGACGTCATCGCCAATGTTCCGTTTGACGCCATGCTGTTCGGCACGGCTGCAAACAATGGGCAGATGGTGGGTGAGCTGAAAGCCGACGCCAAACCGACCGAAGAGTTGCGCAACCTGGCGCAAACACTGACGGGTCGTAAAGCGGCGATGAAGCAAAAGCCGGGCGTGCTGTCGAAATTGGTCGGGCGCAAATCCTGATCTTGAGTTGTTAGGGGTAGATGGTGTTTGGGAAACGGGTACAAGGTGCAGCGCAGACCGCAGCTCCGGAAGTCGTAAAAAAAGCGACACCGGCAGCCCCCGCGACTGCGCCTAAAGCACCGCCGAAGAAAGAGCGGGACGCACCCGCCATTCCCGGACAAGGGGCAAAGGTTTCCGTCAAGGACGGATCCTCCGCGCCGCGTTCGGAAGACTACTATGCGGTGAAGCAATCCATCTTCGCCGCCTTGATCGACACGATCGACCTGGGTCAGCTCGCGCAGTTGGACCAGAAGAGCGCGCGCGATGAAATTCGTGACATCGTTACAGAAATCATCACCCTGAAAAACGTGGTGATGTCGGTCAGCGAGCAGGAAAACCTGCTCGAGGACATCTGTAACGACGTTCTGGGTTATGGCCCGCTCGAACCCCTGCTCGCCCGCGACGACATTGCCGATATCATGGTCAATGGCGCGGGCCGTGTATTCATCGAAGTGGAAGGCAAGGTGGAGCTGACGCCCATCCGTTTCCGCGACAACACGCAGCTGATGAACATCTGTCAGCGGATCGTGAGCCAAGTCGGCCGCCGGGTCGATGAATCAAGCCCGATCTGTGACGCCCGTCTGCAAGACGGCTCTCGTGTGAACGTGATTGCCCCGCCGCTGTCGATCGACGGGCCCTCGCTCACCATTCGTAAGTTTAAGCGCGACAAGCTGACCCTCAAGGACTTCGTGACCTTTGGCTCGATCAACGAGGCGGGCGCGGAGATTCTGGGGATCATCGGCGCCGCGCGCTGTAACGTCCTGATCTCCGGCGGTACGGGTTCCGGTAAGACGACCTTGCTGAACTGTATGACCGGTTTCATCGACGTCACTGAACGCATCATTACCTGCGAAGACGCGGCTGAGCTGCAGCTGCAACAGCCGCACGTGGTGCGTTTGGAAACACGGCCCGCGAATATTGAGGGGTCAGGCGAGATTTCCATGCGCGATCTCGTGAAGAACTGTCTGCGGATGCGTCCTGAACGCATCATCGTGGGCGAAGTGCGTGGCCCGGAGGCCTTTGACCTCCTCCAGGCCATGAACACCGGTCACGATGGCTCGATGGGAACGCTTCACGCCAACTCCCCGCGCGAAGCCATGTCGCGTCTTGAAAGCATGATCACCATGGGCGGGTTCAGCCTGCCGTCGAAAACCATTCGCGAGATGATTTGCGGGTCGATCGACGTGATCATTCAGGCCGAACGTCTGCGCGATGGGTCGCGCCGTATTACGCATGTAACCGAGGTCCTGGGCCAGGAAGGCGACGTGATCATCACGCAGGACCTTCTGCTCTATGACATCGAAGGGGAAGAAAACGGCAAGATCACCGGGCGCCACCGCGGCACCGGGATTGCCCGTCCTGCCTTCTGGGATCGCGCACGTTATTTCAATCTGCACGGCAAGCTGGCGAACGCGCTCGACCGTCTGAACGGAGAGATCTAATCCATGTCGTCGACCATCATTCTGATTCTTCTGCCCATGCTGGCGCTCTTGACTGTGGCGGGGCTCGGCTATGCCTTCACCGGCCCGACCACCGGCACGTCGTCGGCGGCCAAGAAACGCATTCAGAGCGTCAAGCAAGGCGCGGCAGTTTCCGGCCATCAGAACAAGGCACAGCAAAAGGAACGCGACCGCCGCAAGACGGTGCAAAAGACGCTGAAGGAACTCGAAGAGCGCCAGAAGCAGGAAAAGGCGAAGATCTCGCTGGAAACGCGGATCGAACAGGCGGGCCTCAAGTTTTCACCCATCGTCTTTTGGCTGATCTCGCTTGGTTGCGCCCTTTTTACTTGGTTCATGCTGGCGAACAGCGGCCTGCATATCTCGGTTGCCGCCGCAGGCGGCGCGGCGGCGGGTCTGGGCCTGCCGCGCTGGTTCCTGGGCTATCTGACCCGGCGTCGTCAAAAAATCTTTCTTCTGGAATTCGCCAACGCACTCGATGTGATCGTGCGCGGCGTGAAAGCAGGCCTGCCGCTTTCGGAATGTCTGAACATCGTGGCGCGCGAAAGCCCCGATCCGGTGGGGGCTGAGTTCCGCCGCGTGGTCGAAGGCTCGCGCGTGGGTGTGACACTGGAAGACGGTCTGCTGCGCATGTATCAGCGCATGCCGGTGCCGGAAGTGAACTTCTTTGTCATCGTGCTGTCGATCCAGCAAAAGTCGGGCGGTAACCTCAGCGAGGCGCTGGGCAACCTGTCCAAGGTTCTGCGCGATCGGAAACTGATGCGCGGCAAGATCCAGGCGATGTCGTCGGAAGCGAAAGCTTCGGCGGGGATCATCGGGTCACTGCCCCCGGGCGTGATGGCGCTTATCTACATCTCGACGCCGTCCTACATCCAGGTGCTGTTTACCAGCCAGGTCGGCAACATCATCGTGATTGCGGGTGCCTGTTGGATGGCGCTGGGCATCCTGGTGATGAAAAAGATGATCAACTTCAACTTCTAGAACTGGGGCGGACAAGACATGTATTCGATCATCAAGCTTCTTTCCGATCCGCAGTTCTATGCCGTGATCCTGACCGCCGCGGCCGTGTTCGCGACGATCCTCACGTTCGCCTTGCCGCTGCTCCAAGGCGACAAGCTGAACGCGCGGCTGAAGTCCGTGGCCTCGCGGCGCGAAGAGTTGCGCCTGAAGAGCCGTGAAGCCCTTATCGCGACAGAGCAAAAGCGGAACCTGCGCAAAAACTCCAAGGGCCTGTGGGACGATATTGCCGACAAGATCAATCTTGAAAAGATGATGGAAGCCCCCGGCACACGCCAAACGCTGGCGAACGCCGGTCTGCGCGGACAGGGCCCCTACCTTGCCTATATGTTCATTCGCTTCTTTGGGCCGTTCATCCTTGCCACACTGGGGGCGATCTATGCCTTCGTGCTGGTGCGCGGTGAAATGGCGATGGTGATGAAATTCGCCATTCCCTTTGGCGGCTTTGCGGCGGGCTATTATTTGCCGCAACTGCTTTTGCGCAATTTGATCGAGCGGCGGCAGCAATCGATCCAGCGTGCCTTTCCTGACGCGCTCGATCTGCTTCTGATCTGCGTTGAATCGGGCATGTCCGTCGAAGCGGGCTTTGCTCGGGTCGCCGCGGAAATGGGGACGCAGTCGCCGGAACTCGCCGAGGAAATGGCGCTCACAAATGCTGAGCTTTCGTTCCTTCCGGACCGAACGCACGCTTATGAAAACCTCGCCACCCGAACGGGCCTGGATGGCGTGAAGGCCGTGACCACCTCGCTGATCCAGGCTGAACGCTACGGCACCCCCGTGGGGACCGCCCTGCGCGTGATGGCAGAGGAAAACCGCTCCATGCGGATGCAGGCGGCGGAAAAGAAAGCGGCCGCGCTTCCCGCGCAGCTGACGGTCCCGATGATCGTCTTCTTCCTGCCGGTGCTCTTTATGGTGATCCTGGGCCCCGCGGCGATGCGTTTTTTCGACAGCCAATAAGTCAAAGCAACAGACAAACAAAAAGGGCGCTTCCGACCGGGAGCGCCCTTTTTTATTCGCTGTATTATGTGACGAGGCTTACTCGCTCGCGCCTGCGTCGCCGCCTTCAAGGTCTTCCCAAGTGTCGTTCTGGGTCAGCATGGCGCGATAGTATTCAACATTGTTCCGCACCGCTTCGGGGGGCAGATCGGCGCGGGCAATCCGTTCGGCCTCGTCAAAGCGGCCCTGAAGGCCCAGCACCAGCGCCAGGTTCTGTCGCATCTGCGGCGTCGCGCTGGGTTCGGCCACCGCCGCCCGCAGCAGGGATTCGGCGCCATCGAGATCCCCATCCAGCGCGCGGCTGAGCCCGTAGTTGTTCAGCACCGTCGCGTTGTTGGGCGATTTGTTGAGCGCATGCTCATAGCTCTGCGTGGCATCGTCGTAACTGCCCGCCTGATCGTGGGCGACCCCTTCAAGGGAATAGAGCTCCCAATTGTCCGGATCGCGGGCAATCGCTTGCGCCAGCGGTTGCAGGGCCTCGCGCCCGCGCCGCGCGTCGATCAGCACGCGGGCAAATTCCGTCATCACCCGAGGGTCATCGGGATGTTCATTGGCGGTGCGCGCCATAAGCGAGCCCGCCTCGTCGAGCGATCCCAGGTGCCGCAAAGCGGTTGAGAACCGGATCGCCATTTCGGCGTTCTGGGGGTCTTCCTCATACCGCGCGCCCCAATAGGTCGCTTGCGACAGCGCATCCCCGGCGAGCGGCGCATCGGGCAAGCTGCTGGCGCTGGCGATTGCCCGCGCGGGCGCTGCCGAGGCCGACGGGCTATCGGTGTCGGTGGTCTCGCACCCCGCAAGGGCAATCGCGCCGGCGAGGGCAAGAAGGGAAACTGTTCTCTTGAAAGACGTGGCGAGCATGGCGAGCCATTCCTTCTGGTCAATCTGATTGGAGTCCACGGGCGCATTCTCCAAAGGGCGCGTCAAGAAACTGTTAACCGCATCCCCTAAGGGCTCCCGCCGCGTTTTGCGCGTTTCCCCGCCTTTTCAGCGCCCCCGCAAGGAGTATAGTCGGTCCATGACGCAGTCCCCTGACAGTTTCCGGCACCGTTTTATGACCCTGACACGGGGATTTCGCGCCTGGCTGCAGGGCCCCGGCGGGCTCGTGCTGGCCGTGGGCACGGTGGCCGTGGCGGCAGGGGCATTGGTGATCGGCATTTTCGTGCTGGCGTCCCGGCCCCAGGACGAACCCGCCGAAGTGTCCGAAGGCATCTTTTTTGAGATCGCCACGGGCTCGGTCACCGGCACTTATTACCCGCTTGGCAATGTCATCGCCTCGGTGATCGCCAATCCCGCGGGCTCGGTGCGCTGCATAGATGTAGCGCGCTGCGGGCCGCCAGGCCTCACCCCCGCCGTGCAGGCGGCCGAGGGATCGGTCAGCAATATCGAAGCGGTGCATGACGGATTCGCCGCCAGCGCCTTTGCGCAAGCCGACGTGGTGAGCCTTGCCTATAACGGTGATCCGCCTTTCGAGACCTCCTATTCCGACTTGCGCGTGATCTCTGGTCTTTACGGGGAATCGCTGCACCTGGTGGTGATGAAAGGCGCAGGCATTGAAACCCTTGCCGATCTGCACGGCCATCGTGTTTCCGTGGACCGGCGCGGGTCCGGCACCTACGGCGTTGCCACCCGCGTCCTGACCGCCATGGGGCTGTCCGCCGCAAACACGGAACTGATTTATGAGCGCCCGGAACGATCCGCCGAAATGCTGCTCGCGGGCGAGATCGACGCCTTCTTCTATGTGGCGGGGTCCCCGGTGCGCGCGGTGCAAGACCTCACAAACCTCAACCTTGTCGCGCTTGTCCCCATCGAGGGGCCGGAAGTGAACGCGCTTATCGCGCGCGAGCCCTATCTCACGGCGGCGACTATCCCCGATGGCACCTATCTCGACATTCCGGAAATTCACACCATCGGCGTGACCGCCTTGTGGATCTGCCGCGACGATGCGCCCTTCGAGCTCGTCTATCGCATCACCCGCGCCTTGTGGAACCCGGCGAACCGGCCATTGCTGGACGCGGGACCGGAACAGGCGCGCATCCTTTCCCCGCGCGATGCCATTGCCGGCGTGCCCATTCCGTTTCATCCGGGCGCCGAGCAGTATTATCTCGAAGCCGGGCTGCTCACCGAAGACTGAGGCGACGCGTTTGATTCGCGAAAGCCTTGCGAATCGGATTTGATCCCATTGTTCCGTAACCGAAAGGATGAAGGCCGTGACTGATCGCCTGACCACACGCCCGGGGAAAAACACCACATCGGTGCGCCCGGTGCTTGCCAAGGATCTTGCCAAGACGTTGAAGGCCCTGCCCGTGGGCGATGCGGCCTGGGCCAAGGCAAACGGCTTTAAGGCGCACGCGGGTGAAATTCTCGCCCTGCCCCGGTCAAAGGGACAAGTGGGGGGCTATCTTTTCGGTCTTGGCAAGGGGGACGAACCCTTCGCCGCCGCGACATTGGGGAGCAAATTGCCGAGCGGCACCTATTGGCTCACCGGGCCGATCCCCGCCGCGACCGAAACCGAAACGGCCTTTGCCTGGCTGATGGGTGGTTACCGTTTTGACCGCTACAAGAAAAAGACTGCGGCGCGCGCGAAGCTTGTGGTTTCCGACCCCTCCGTGGCGGAGGAAGCGGCGCGACTTGCCAGCGCTGTCAGTTTCGTGCGCGATCTCGTCAACACCCCGGCCAACGACATGGGCCCCGATGAATTGGAAGACGCCGCGCGCGCCCTCGCCGCAAGCCATAGCGCAAAAATCAAGGTTGTGAAGGGCGGCCCACTCGAAACCGGGTTTCCCATGATCCATGCGGTGGGCAAGGCCTCGGTGCGGGAGCCTCGCCTGATCGATATGACCTGGGGCCGGGCGAACGCCCCCAAAGTGACGCTGGTGGGCAAGGGCGTTTGTTTCGACACCGGCGGGCTCAATCTCAAGCCCGGTGCCTCCATGGCGATGATGAAAAAGGATATGGGCGGGTCGGCCAATGTGTTGGGCCTGGCGCAACTCATCATGGATGCGGGCATCGATGTGCGCTTGCGCGTTCTCATCCCCGCCGTTGAAAACAGCGTGGACGGCAATGCCTTCCGCCCCGGGGATGTGCTGCAAAGCCACAAGGGCCTGACCGTCGAGATCGGCAACACCGATGCCGAAGGCCGTCTGGTGCTCGGCGACGCACTCTCGCTCGGCGATGAGGATGCGCCGGACCTGCTGATTGATCTTGCCACGCTGACCGGCGCCGCGCGCGTGGCACTGGGCCCCGAACTCCCCGCCTTCTTCACCAATGATGACGGTTTCGCGGGCGAGGTTGCGGCGTCGGGCATGGAAAACCACGATCCCGTGTGGCGCATGCCGCTTTGGCCCGGTTACATGCGCGAGCTTTCAAGCTCCATCGCCGACATCAATCACATTTCGCCGGGGGGACATGCCGGCGCGATTACCGCCGCGCTGTTCTTGTCGCGCTTTGTCGACAAGGCAAAGACCTATGCACACCTCGACATCTATGCATGGAATGAAAAGCCGCGACCGGGTCGCCAGGCGGGCGGTGAAGCGCTTTCTATTCGCGCGCTTTATCATGTGCTCAAATCGCGATACGGTGTAAAAGAGAAATCGGCTGCAGAACCGAAGGTAAAAGCGAAGAAGAAAAGCGCAACGCGGCGTAAGCGCTAGCGCACGGGTCGCGACACAAGTGCCGCGACACAAAAGAGGACGCGGAACATGAAACTGCAATCTCTTGAAGCACTCGCCCTTTGGTCCGACGTGGTCACCAACCTTGTGCGCGCGGACGGCCATGACCTGTCTCAGCGCCAGCTCGCGCTTTTGCTGATCGTCTATCTCACCCCGCCGCCCCACACGGTGCGCGGCATGGCGGAAAAGCTCAACATTTCAAAGCCCGCCATCACGCGCGCCCTCGACACCCTGTCGATCATGGGGCTGGTGAAGCGCAAGCGCGACCCCGCCGACAAACGCAACGTCCTGATCCAGCGTACGGTGAAGGGGTCCATGTACTTGAGTGAATTGTCCGATCAGATAACGTCGGCTGCCGCTCGGTTGGACGCGGAGCCGCGCCTTTCGCTGCTCAAAACCGCGGGCTAGTCCGCCACCACGTCATTGCCGGCCGCTTCCAGGGCAAAAGCCGCCGCCATCAGCGCCTTTGTATAGTCCGCCTGTGGCGCGTCGAAGATGCGATCTGCGGGTCCTTCCTCCACCACCCGCCCGTCTTTCATGACGATCACGTCGTCGGCGAGGGCGCGCACGACCTTCAAATCATGGCTGATGAAGAGATAGGCAAGCCCATGACGCGCTTGCAGATCGCGCAAGAGCTCCACGATCTGCGCCTGCACGGACATGTCGAGCGCGCTGGTGGGTTCATCCAGCATGACAAAGTCAGGCTTCAGGATCATGGCGCGGGCGATAGCGATCCGCTGGCGCTGACCGCCGGAAAATTCGTGCGGGTAGCGGTCCATCATTTCCGGCGTCAGTCCCACTTCCTCGAGCGCGTCGGCAATCCGCGCGCGGCGGTCATCTTTGGCCGGTGCCAGGCCATGCACGTCGAGCCCTTCAGCCACGATATCGCCCACGGACATGCGAGGGCTGAGCGAGCCGAAAGGATCCTGAAACACAATCTGCATGCGCTGGCGCAAGGGCCGCATGTCGCGGGAGTGCAGGTGATTGATGGGCCGGCCTTCAAAGGCGATGCCCCCTTCCGATCCGGTGAGGCGCAAGAGCGCCTGCCCCAATGTGGTCTTGCCCGAGCCGCTTTCCCCCACAATCCCGAGCGTGTGCCCAGCCTTGAGATCGAGGGAAATGCCGTCCACGGCCTTCACATAGCCCACGGTTCGGCGCAGCAGCCCCGCACGAATGGGAAACCAGACTTTCAGGTCTTCGGCTGACATGACCGTCTTGGCCTCGCCTGACTTTTGCGGCGGGCGGCCTTTTGGCTCCGATGCGATCAAGTGCTTGGTGTAGTCATGTTCGGGCGCGCTTAGCACTTTGGCCGTCTCACCCCGCTCCACGATGTTCCCGTCTTTCATGACGCAAACCTGCGGCGCCATTTTGCGCACCACACCCAGATCATGGGTGATGAGCAGCATGGCCATGCCCATTTCGGCCTGAAGGTCCTGGAGCAGTTTCAAAATCTGCGCCTGCACCGTCACATCCAGCGCTGTTGTTGGCTCATCCGCAATCAGGATGTCAGGCTCGTTCGCCAGCGCCATAGCAATCATCACCCGCTGGCGCTGACCACCCGAGAGTTGATGCGGATAGGCGGCGAGCCGTTCCTCTGCGTTTTGCAGACCGACCTTTTCAAGCAATTCTAGCGACCGGGCGCGCGCGGCTGCTTTGGGCAGGCCCTGGTGGAGTTCCAGAACCTCTCCCACCTGATGGGCGATGGTTTGCAGCGGATTGAGGGAGCTCATGGGCTCCTGAAAGATCATGGAAATGCGGTTGCCGCGCACCTTGCGCAATGTCGCTTCGGACGCACCAAGGAGTTCCTGCCCTTGAAAGGTAATGGAGCCTGCCGGATGGCTCGCCGCCGGATAGGGCAGAAGCTGCAAGACCGACAGCGCCGTTGTGGATTTACCTGAGCCGCTTTCACCAACCAGCGCCAGCGTCTCTCCCCTTTCCAAGATGAAGGACACATCCTCGACGACCGTGTTGCGCTTGCCTTCCACCTGGAAGGCGATGGCGAGATCTTTGACGTTCAGAAGCGGCGTGCCGGTCATGCTTCAGCCCCCGGCATCTTGCGCGGGTCGAAAGCATCACGCACCGCCTCGCCAATGAATATGAGCAGGCTGAGCATGGTCGCTATCACGAAAAAGGCCGTAATGCCGAGCCAGGGCGCCTGAAGATTGTTTTTGCCTTGCTGCAACAATTCACCAAGCGACGGCGCGCCGGGCGGCAGACCGAAGCCAAGAAAGTCGAGAGACGTGAGCGTGGCGATGGAACCGTTCAGAATGAAGGGCAAAAAGGTCAGCGTCGCCACCATAGCGTTGGGCAGGACGTGCCGCACGATGACGCGCACATGACCCATGCCGAGGGCACGCGCCGCCTTCACATATTCGAAGTTCCGCCCGCGCAAAAACTCCGCGCGCACCACGCCCACCAGCGCCACCCAGGAAAAGAGCAAGAGGATGGTCAACAGGATAAAGAAGCTGGGGATCAAAACCGACGAGACAATGATGATGACATAGAGCGAGGGGATTGCGGTCCAGATCTCGATGAAGCGCTGAAAGACAAGATCGACCCACCCGCCGAAATAGCCCTGCACCGCTCCGGCGCTAACGCCGATGAGCGCGGAGGCCAGCGTGAGCGAGAGACCGAACATCACCGACAGGCGAAACCCATAGATCGCGCGTGCGAGCACATCGCGCTGCTGATCATCTGTGCCGAGCCAGTTTTCCCCATTGGGCGCGGCAGGTGCGGGCACCGTTTTGTCGCGGATGATGGTGTTATAACTGTAGGGGATGGGCGGCCAGATCATCCAGCCGTTCTCATTGATCAGGTCGCGCACATATGGATCGGTGTAGTCGGCCTCGGTTTCGAAAAAGCCGCCAAACTTTGTTTCGGGATAGCTGACAAACACCGGCACGAGCAGTTCCCCCTCGTACCAGGCGAGGATGGGTTTGTCGTTGGCAATGAGTTCGGCAAAGAGCGAAAGACCAAAGAGGATGAGGAAGATAATGAGCGCATAAAAGCCGCGCCGGTTCGCCCTGAAGTTCGCAAGGCGACGGCGATTGATGGGCGAAAGGTTTTGGAACAGCACCATCCCCTACCCCTCGCGCGCTTCGAAATCGATACGCGGATCAACCCAGGTGTAGGCAATGTCGGCGAACAAATGCACCAGAAGCCCGATCAGAGAAAAGATATAGAGCGAGCCAAAGACCACAGGATAGTCGCGATTGACGATGGACTGGAACGAGAGGAGCCCGAGCCCGTCGAGGGAGAAGATTGTCTCGATCAGGATCGAACCCGTGAAAAAGATGTGCATGAAGGCGCCGGGAAAACCCGACACGATCAGGATGATCGCGTTGCGAAAAACATGGCCATAGAGAACGCGCCGTTCGCTGAGCCCCTTGGCGCGCGCCGTCGTCACATATTGCTTGCGTATTTCATCGAGAAACGAGTTCTTCATCAGCAACGTGACGGTGGCAAAGCCGCTGATCACCATGGCGCTGACGGGCAGCGTGATGTGCCAGAAATAGTCGGCGATGCGCGCAGGCCAGGAAAGCTCCGCCCAATTGTCCGACACAATGCCGCGCAAGGGAAAGAGATCGAGAAACGTGCCGCCTGCAAACAGCACAATGAGCAGGACGGCAAATAGGAACCCCGGCACCGCATAGGCGACCACCACCACCGCGCTGGTCCAGATGTCAAAGGCCTGGCCATCGCGCGTTGCCTTGGCAATCCCGAGGGGAATTGAGATCATGTAGATGAGCAGCGTGGTCCAGAGCCCCAGAGAAATGGAGACCGGCATTTTTTCGGCGATCAGGCCGATCACTGATTTGTCGCGGTAAAAACTTTCCCCCAGATCGAAGCGCAAGTAGTCACCGATCATGATGAAAAAGCGCTCATGGGCAGGCTTGTCGAGACCGAACTGCGCTTCGAGCTCCGCAATGAACGCAGGGTCCAAACCTTGCGCCCCGCGATAGCGGGACGACCCGCCGCCCGATTCCATCCCGCGCGAGAGGAACTCATCCCCGCCGCCGAGGTCGCCCCCTGCACCGGACACGCGCGCCGTGGCGCCCCCGTCATCAAGCCCTGTGAATTGCGCAATCATGCGTTCCACCGGACCGCCCGGCGCGAACTGCACAATCACGAAACTGATGAGGAGAATCCCGAAGATCGTCGGGATCATGAGCAAAAGTCGGCGAAGGATATAGGCAGCCATCAGCCTGACCGTTTAGAGACAAAGTCAGGCTGAAGTGTGTCTGATCCGACCGGCAAGGTCGAGAGGCAGGCCTTAATGGTCGCCAGCTTCTTCAGTGGGTGCGTGATCTTCCATCGCGCCTTCGACCGCATCGGCCGCATCTTGCGCCGGTGCGGCGGTCGGTGCGGGCAACGGCAGCGGATTGTCACTGCGCGAATTCAGATAGGCGATGAGATCGGCCCGGGCGCTCGCGCGGCGCACACCGCGGAAGCTCATGGCCGTTCCGGGAACCGCGCCGCTCGGGTCTTCAAGAAAACTGAACAGTTCCTCAAAGGTCCAGTCACCGCCGTGGGCGGACATAGCGCCGGAATAATTGAAGCCCGCTTCGTGCGCGACGGGGCGGCCCACGATCCCATAGAGGTTCGGGCCCACTTTAGCGCCCGCGCCCGGCGCATCGTTGTGGCAGCTCGCGCAAGCGCGGAACTGGGCTTCGCCCGCCGCGACATCAGCGCTTGCCAGCAAGGTCGGCAAATCGATTTCCACCGGCGCGTCGGTTTCGCCGCCGCCGTGGCCCGCTTCCATGCCCGGCACGGGATAGCCCATGGCCTCGGCGTGTTCGCCATGGCCTTTGGGGTTGGGATAGAGGTGATGGCTCACTTCGATCACGAAAAACCCAAAGAGCAAGGTGCCCAGAATGGCACCAAAAACTTTGTTCATGAAAAAGGACATCCCCGACGCTCCCTTGGCGGCAAATTAGATTCGGCTTCAGAATTGGCGCGGAGACTATGCGAGCCGCGCCCTATGGCGCAAGCCTTCAATCCGGCCCTCAGTGAGGCCCGGATCATAGGCAGAACCGCCCGTACGACCAAGGGGGACGGCAGGGGCAATCGGTCGCGGGGTCCGGTGGGGCCCCAGCCACCGGAAATTCCCTTAACCCCTTGTGGGTCAAGGAGTTGCGCGGAAGGCGGCTCCCGGCTAAGGAGCATTCTATGGAACCCTTGATCGTCATACCGGCCCGCATGGCCTCTTCCCGCTTGCCAGGCAAGCCGCTGGCGCTGATCGCCGGCGCGCCCATGATTGTGCAGGTCTGGCGCCGGGCGCATGAATCGGGCGCGGGCCGCGTGGTGGTGGCCGCGGCCGAGGCCGAGATCGCCGAGGCGGTGAAAGCCGCGGGCGGCGAGGCCGTTCTGACCCGGCCCGATCACCCCTCCGGCTCCGACCGGGTGTGGGAGGCCGTCAAGGCGGTGGATCCCGAGGGCCGCGCCCCGGCGGTGATCAACTTGCAAGGGGACCTGCCGACCCTGGAGCCTCAGCTGATCAACGCTTGCGTGGACCTGCTCAGCCAAGGCGCCGCCGACATCACGACCCTTGCCGCGGAAATCACTGATCCGGCCGAGCGCACCAACCCCAATGTGACCAAAGCCGTCATGTCTCTGGCCGACGGGATGAGCCACGGCCGCGCGCTTTATTTCACGCGTGCCACCGCGCCATCGGGCGAGGGGCCGCTTTATCATCACATCGGCATCTACGCCTACCGCCGCGAGGCGCTGGAACGGTTCGTCGCCCTGCCGCCCTCGCCGCTCGAGGTGCGCGAACGGCTGGAACAATTGCGCGCGCTCGAAGCTGGCATGCGCATTGATGTGGCCGTAGTGGACACAGTGCCGCTGGGTGTCGACACGCCGGAAGATCTGGAAAAGGCGCGCCGCGCGCTGGAGATTAAGTGATGACGAAAAAAATCGCCTTCCAGGGGGAACTCGGCGCAAATTCGCACATGGCCTGCGCGGAACATTTTCCGGACATGGAGGCGCTACCTTGCGCGTCGTTCGAAGACGCCTTCGCCGCCGTTAAATCGGGCGAGGCGGCGCTCGCCATGATCCCCATCGAAAATTCCGTGGCGGGGCGCGTGGCGGACATTCACCACCTGCTACCCGAATCCGAGCTTTTCATCATCGGCGAGCGTTTTCTGCGCGTGCGACACCAATTGCTGGCCCCCAAGGGCGCGACCATGGACACAATCAAGACCGTGCGCAGCCATGTTATGGCGCTGGGTCAATGCAGGGGTGTCATTCGCCAATATGGGCTGAAGCCCGAGATCGCCGCCGATACGGCAGGCGCGGCGCGCGAGGTGGCCGAAAGCGGCGACAAGACGGTGGCGGCCATCGCATCTTCTTTGGCAGGGGAGATTTACGGCCTCGACACGCTGAAATCCGACATCGAAGACGCGGCGCACAACACCACGCGCTTCATTGTCATGTCGCCCGAGCACATCATGGCGCCGCAAGGGAGCGGCAAGGTCGTTACCAGTTTTGTCTTCCGTGTGCGGAACGTGCCCGCCGCGCTTTACAAGGCCATGGGCGGCTTTGCCACCAACGGCGTCAATATGACCAAGCTTGAAAGCTATCAGATCGAAGGCAGCTTCAACGCGACGCAGTTCTATGCCGATATCGAAGGCCACCCGGACGACCGGCTCGTCCAGCTCGCCATGGAAGAGCTCGCCTTCTTCACATCCTATGTGCACATCCTGGGCACATATCCCGCCGACCCGTTCCGCGAAGATATGTGACTGCATTGCGCGCGGCGCAAATGCGGTCATCCCGGACGACGCGAAGCGCTGATCCGGGATCTCGCGCCATATGCGTACTGGACCCTGCGGTCGAGCCGGAGGGTGACAGTCTAGAGAAACTCCGGGGGCGGAGGATTTTCGCCTTTCGCCTTGGCGATGCGGTAGGAGAGGAGGCTTCTGAAATGGTCCGTTCGAAAAGCGGCTCCCCCTAGCCTGAGAATATTTGGCCGACCAAAATGAGCGGCACCGACGCGCCCGCCTTCGACCCGCACAATGTAACGCAGAGGGTCAATCTTCAGTCGTTCGGGCGGCACCGGAGGAAGAATGCGCTGGATATCTGAGAGGCGATAACGTGCGCCGGCCTTACGCCCCCTGATAAGATTGAAGAGGGTCCTGTCCAGATCAAAGACGATCATCTCGTTATCACGAAGAACGATCTGGTTAGGGATGAAGCAAGCGGTCAGCGGCATCCCAACCAGGAACAAGCCACACAAAAAGAGCTGAGCCAACGTGCCATAAATGACAAAAGCCTGGAGTACATTTGGACCTTGTTCCAGCGCCTGGATCTTGAAATGAACCCAGAACGGCATGATCAAGTCCGCAATCCCGATGGGCATAATCAGCAATGCAAACCGAACATTGAGGCGGGGAAACACAAGATGATCGGCATCCCACCAGGCTGCGTCCGACGCCAGATCGCCCATCACCTCGACGCCTCGCGGCGGCGCCAAACGATTCGATGAGATCGAGGGCGCGGGGGCCGCGCTGCCCGGCCCCGCATTGTGCGCTTTGGCAATTCGATAGTTGAGAAATGGAATCAGCTTGTGAGGCGGGCAGCGGAACAACCAGATGGACAACAGGCGAGGCCGCGTCCGTTTGCCATTCTCAGGCACCGAGGACGGATGAAGCAGAACCAGTTTCTGAAAGATGATCCTTGGAACAGGAAATTTGCTCAACAGTACGCCCAACATGAAGAAAGATGCCCCGCCACCATAGTACATCAGCTCTATTTTGGGCTCGCCATCCCTTGCGAGGCCAAGACGTTGACGCAACGTTCCTTTCAGCAAGACTTCATTGCCCCGGAAAACAAGTCTCTTTGGCCCGGTCAGCGCCATGGCAATCAGGATGATCTGCACAAGTGGCGCAAGCGAGATAAACAGAAAGGTGGTCAGTAGGATGGTTTCCATCAGGTAGTGCTGAAACCCGTAAACCAGCGCCGAAAGGATGATCCCCCAAATCGCCAGCCAATTGATCAAGTGCGTCCAGTTGAGGCCAAGCTCAACTTCGTCATCATCCCACCACGGCTCCCAATGTTCCGGTTTTTCCATCACGAAAACTCCGGAGGCGGAGGGTTTTCGCCCTTTGCCTTTTTGATGCGGTAGGTGAAGAGCGTTGCGATATCTTGCAACGGAAGCGTTTCCCATTGACAAGCCACAAATTCACCTTCGTCGTATTCTTTTCCTCGAAACAATTTCTTGCCGGGATACTTGGCAACAACCCAAGCATGTTTCTTTGGTGACTGCGGTTCGACTAGAGCACACTCAAAATCAGCAAGGTTCCAAACTCCTTTTGTCTCTTTCTTGTAGAATCGATATGCAAGTGCATTGGACCAGAAGCGATGGATCACCCTAGTATCGGTAATTTCGAGTGCGTATTTCCAGACAAACGGCTGAATGTGACCAAGCGTGAAGGAAAATGTCGCAAACAAAAAGAACAAGCCGACGACCGCAAAGATGAGCTGTGCTGCTGTCGGGCTGATTGCTACCGGCGTTTCAATGCCGCCATGGCCCACCCAAACTGCGAAGACCAGACAGGAAATCGCAGCAGTCAAACGCCAAGTGGCACCGATTTTCAGGAGATGTGCAGGGTAGTCATTGAACGGAATGCCGATATGTGGCGCGTCGTACCAGGCGCCCGCACCTTCTGTGAACGGCTCACGCGGCACTTCACCGGATCTGAATATCGCTTTTCCTGACATCGCCCCGATGCACTCTCTTACGGTGTTGAGAGCGTAGGCGAAACGGGTGCGTCATTCAATCACAGATAGGCGTCAGAGCTCGTCCGCCTTGGACTGAAAGGCCCAGGCGCGGAGCAATTGATGCGCGATGGCCATGGGCGGCGGCGTCATGAAGGACTTGTCGCCCTCGCCCTTTAGCGTGGCCGTGATCCGCTCCCTTGTGAACCAGCGCGCCTCGGCGATTTCCACGCCATCCACCTGCACCTCCGTGGTTTCGGCCTCGGCGATGCAGCCGATCATCAACGACGAGGGGAACGGCCAGGGCTGGCTGTGGATGTATTTCACGCTGCCCACCTTCACGGTGGTTTCCTCGGCGATCTCGCGCCGCACGGCTTCCTCGATGGTTTCACCGGGTTCCAGAAACCCCGCCAATGCGGAGAACATGCCGCGCGGCCATTGCGGGCCCCGGCCCATGAGGCATTCATCGTCCCGCACCACAAGGCTGATCACCACCGGGTCGGTGCGGGGAAAATGTTCCGCGCCGCAATTGCCGCAATCGCGCTTGTAGCCGCCGTCGGCAAACTGGCTGGCCGTGCCGCAGACCGAACAAAACCCGTGGCGGTGATGCCAGTCGATCATCGACTTGCCTTGCGCCAGGATCGCCGCTTCCCGCGCGTCGAGCCCTGCGGCGGCGCCTCGCAAGTCCATGAATTTGCCCAGCCCCGCCAACGGGCCTTCGTTTTCAGGGTCCTGAGCGCGGTCAAGATCCACCGCGAAATGGGACACGCCGTCTTTCTGACCCAGAAAGATTTTCACCGCGTTCCGGCTCACTAATCCCTCCAGCGCGCCAGCGCGCAGCCAGCCCACGTCGAGCGGATTATCAGGATTGCGGTTTTCAATCACCAGGGGCTGCAGCCGCCAAAAGGGCACGATCAACGTCGCCCCATCCTTCCACTGAGCGGCGATCCAGTCCCCATCGGGCCGTTTGTCCGACATCCGGTCGAGGGGGTTGTTGGCGAAAGTATTGGGATTGAGGCGGGTCATGCGGCACGAACTCCTAGATGAGTGGCGCATTTCTAACGCGCGGGCGACCCCAAGTCCATGAAGGGGCGGGCGCGAGGGGCGCTCGACAGGCGGCGGAACCCATGGTGCAATTCCCCAACAACAAGGAGGAATTTCCATGACCGCCATCCTGTTTGTCCGCATCACCTCGGACCTGCCCTTCGAAGAACTTTCTGCCCGCGCCGAGGCGCGCAAGCCCCAGTTCAAGGAAGTGCCGGGGCTTTTCCAGAAATTCTACGTCCATGACCCGGTCAAGGGGCACGTCTGCGGCATCTATTTCTTTGAGAGCCGCGAGGCCCTTCTTGCCTATCGCGACAGCGATCTCGCCAAATCGATCCCCGCGGCCTATGAGGCGACGGAGATCCGGCCCGAGGTTTATGACCTCATGTATCCGCTCTATCCCGAGCGCGGACCTGTTGCCCCGTAACATCAAAGGAAATCAGGCCGCTTTGAGGGCCCCGCGCCCCTTGCATCGGCCCCGCCCCTTCCTGATATACTCCCCCCCGAGAGGTTGGCTGGACGGATCACTCGCCAACCCGGTCAGGTCCGGAAGGAAGCAGCCGTAACGAGACCGGTTCGGGTCGGTTCAGCCTCTCACCCTATTTTTGGCACCCCTTTTTCCAGCCTTCCCGCTGCCAGCGACCAAGGACCCTTCATGACCGATGACGCCGCCACGCCCGACGCGCCCAAAGAGCTGGGCCTGGGGCTGGAAGGCGGCGCGATGAAGGGCGACGCCTACCGTGTTCTGGCGCGCAAATACCGCCCGCAGACTTTTGACGACCTGATCGGCCAGGAGGCGATGGTGCGCACCCTGCGCAACGCCTTCGACGCGGGGCGCATCGCCCATGCCTTTATGCTGACCGGGGTGCGCGGCATCGGCAAAACCACCACGGCACGGATCGTCGCGCGCGGGCTGAACTGCATCGGCCCCGACGGCGAGGGCGGCCCCACCATCAAACCCTGCGGCGTGTGCGAGCATTGCAAATCCATCGCCGAAAGCCGCTCGGTGGATGTGCTGGAAATGGACGCCGCCTCGCGCACCGGCATCGGCGACATTCGCGAGATCATCGAGGGCGCGCGCTATACCCCCGTTTCCGCGCGCTACAAGATCTACATCATCGACGAAGTGCACATGCTGTCGAACGCGGCCTTCAATGGTCTGCTCAAGACGCTGGAAGAGCCGCCGGCGCATGTGAAGTTCATCTTTGCCACCACGGAAATCCGCAAGGTGCCAGTGACCGTGCTTTCGCGGTGCCAGCGCTTTGACCTTAAACGCATCGAAGCGGACACCTTGATCGCTTACCTCGGCGACATCGCGGAAAAAGAAGGCGCGGCGCCCGAACGCGGCGCGCTTGGCCTCATCGCAAGGGCAGCAGAAGGCTCTGCCCGTGATGCGCTCTCCCTGCTCGACCAAGCCTTGGCCCATGGCGCGAAAGCAGATGACGGCACGACGCTGATCGGTGAAACCGAAGTGCGCGACATGCTGGGCCTTGCGGATCGGGCTCGCGTGCTCGACTTGCTCAACATGGTCATGGAAGGCGATACCGCCGCCGCCTTGGGCGAGCTGAATGATCAATACGAGCGCGGCGCGGACCCGATCGTGGTGCTGAACGATCTGCTTGACCTCGCGCATTGGCTGACGCGGCTGAAGATCGTGCCCAACGCCGATGATGACGCGACCCTGCCGCCCGAAGAAATTCAACGCGGCAAGGATATGGCTGAGCGCCTGCCCATCAATGTGCTGACGCGCACCTGGCAGATGCTGCTCAAAACTCTGAAGGAAGCGAAGGACGCGCCGCGCCCTCTCGCCGCCGCGGAGATGGGCATTATCCGCCTGGCCTTCGCCGCCAAGCTGAAAACCCCCGACGAAGTAATCCGCATGTTGGAGGCTGACGCTGGCAACCCTTTACCTGATCCGCCTTCTGGCGGCTCCGGAGGCGGTTCAGGCGGCGGGAACGGCACGCGCACAAGCGGCGGCACAGCGCGCGGAAACTCTCCCAGCACGGCAGCCAAGCCGCAACCGGTGGCGAGCGCGCAGCACGCGGTGATGCTGCGCACCTTCGAGGAAGTGGTCGCGCTTGCCGATCAATATCGCGATGTGCGGCTGAAGACCGAGCTGGAAGATTACGTCCACCTGATTTCCTTCGAGATGGGCCGCATTGAGTTTCGCCCTGCCCCGCGTGCGCCCAGCGATCTTGCCGGGCGATTGAAAACACAGCTCGAAGAATGGACCGGCGCGCCCTGGGCCATTTCCATCGGCAAGGACGGGGGCGAGCCCACCATTCGCGAGACCCGCGAAGATGAGTGGGCCAAGGCCATCGCCAATGCGAAAAAAGATCCCTTGGTTGCCGCGGCCTTCGAGGCCTTTCCCGGCGCGGAGGTCGTGGACATTGTTGAGGCGCAAGACGAATTCATCGAAGGCCTACCCGGCGGTACGGAGTTTGCCCTGGGCGATGATGACGATGACGATCTATAGGCGGAGAACGCGATGAAAGACCTCGGCGACATGATGAAAAAGGCGCAGGAGCTTCAGTCGAAGCTTGATGCGTTTCAGAAAGAACTTGATACGCTCGAAGTGCTGGGCCAATCGGGCGGCGGGCTCGTGACCGTCACGCTGAACGGCAAGGGCATCATGCGGCGCGTCTCCATTGACCCCTCGCTGATGAAACCCGAAGAAGCCGAGGTTCTGGAAGATCTGATCGTCGCCGCGCATAATGATGCCAAGGGTAAGGTTGAGCAGCGCGCGGCCGAGCAGGCCGAACAATTGACCGGCGGCATGGGCTTGCCCCCCGGCTTCAAACTGCCGCTATAGGGCACACGCACCATGTCCCCCGTTAGCCCTGAATTCCAACGCATGATCGATCTTCTGGCGAAGTTGCCCGGGCTCGGCCCCCGGTCCGCGCGCCGCGTGGCGCTGCATCTCGTCAAGCGCAAGGACACGGCCATGCGCCCTCTTGCCCGCGCGCTGGAAGAAGCCGCCGATGCGATCCGCGCCTGCACGACTTGCGGCAATCTCGATACGCACGACCCCTGTTCCATCTGCGCAGACAATCGCCGCGACCGCTCCGCCATTTGCGTAGTGGAGGAAGTGGGCGACCTCTGGGCGCTGGAACGGGCCACGGTTTTTAAAGGCACCTACCACGTGCTGGGCGGCACATTGTCGGCACTCGAAGGCGTGGGGCCGGATGACCTCAACATCGCGCCGCTGATCGAACGCGCATCAAGCGAAGATGTGAAAGAGATTATCCTCGCCGTCGACGCCACCGTGGATGGGCAAGCCACCGCGCACTATCTGACCGACCGGCTGGAAGACGCCAACGTCATCATCAGCCACCTGGCCCACGGCGTTCCGGTGGGCGGCGAGCTTGATTATCTTGATGAAGGAACCCTCGCCGCGGCGCTGAAGGCGCGGCGCCCCTATTAGTCCGCGCGGGCCGCGCCACCCGGCAGGGACTTGGGCGCTTCAGGTTCATCCAATTGCACTTCGGTAATGGCTTCCGCGCGGCGAACGATCTTGTCCGCCGAGGTGGTAATTTCGCGGATATCCTTTTCCGCCTGACCGAAGTGGCGCCCGAGGTTTTCCACACGGCTGCTGAGCCGCGTGACGTCGTCGACCATCTTGCCCACTTCCGCCTGGATCAGATGCGCCTGTTCACGCATTTCCACATCGCGCAGCACAGACCGCACGGTGAGAAGCGTCGCCATCAACGTATTGGGCGAGACGATATAGACGCGCTTGGCCATGCTTTCCTGGACCAGCGCATTGAAGTTCGCGTGGATTTCGCCATAGACCGCTTCGCTGGGAAGAAACATCAACGCGGAGTTCGAGGTTTCCCCATCGATGATGTAGCGGTCGGCGATATCATTGAGGTGCTTTTTCACTGACTGGACAAAGAAGCGTTGCGCCGCCGTGGTCTCCTCATTTGTCTTGGCATCCCGAATGGCGCGATAGCCTTCGAGCGGAAATTTCGCGTCGATCACCAGCGCGCCCTGCCCATTGGGCATGTGGATCAGACAATCCGCGCGCTTGCCATTGGTCAGCGTCGCTTGGAAGGCATAGGCCTTGGGCGGCAGCGCATCGCGCACGATGTCTTCAAGTTGAATTTCACCAAAGGCGCCGCGCGCCTGTTTGTTGGCGAGCACGTCTTGCAGGCCCACCACCTGACCCGAAAGCTCGGTGATATTTTTCTGCGCCGTGTCGATGACCGCGAGCCGTTCCTGCAATTTGCTCAGGTTCTCGTGCGTCTTGGCGGTCTGTTCGGTCAGCGAGTGGGTGACGCGGGTGGAAAACTGATCGATGCGCTCGTTCAGGGTGGCCTGGGCCTGGCTTTGCGCCGCCGTCATCTGGCTGAGCTGGCCCACCAAATTGGCTTGCGCCGCGCCGACTTTGGCCAATTCTTCTTGCAGGCGGCTGACACTACCCGCTTCCTCCGCCGCGGTGCCGCGCCGGAAGATCAAGGCAACTGCAATGATGGCAGCGGCAATTACAATCGCCGCGCCGATGAGGGCCATTTCCATAAAGTCATCCTATCCCAATTCCGCACGAGAAAACCCCGATTCGGGGGGCTTTCACCAAGTGGACGCTGGCGGGCGCGGAAACCTTGATTTTTCATGCCGCATCTCGCTCACGCTAGCGCGCCAGGCGCGCGGCTCCGCGGGGGCGGCGCATCAGCGCCGGGCCGCCGTCGCGGCCTGAAGCACCCCCGAAGTTAACGGGCTCGCTTCCAATTCCTGATCAAAACCTTGACCTTGTGCGGCCTTCCCACCATCTTCCCGGCCATGGCAAAGCTCGAGATCATCACCGCGCCGGACCCGCGCCTGAAGCAAAAGTCCAAGCCCGTGGAGGCCGTCACCGACGACCTCCGTAAGCTGATGGATGACATGCTGGAAACCATGTACGCCGCGCCGGGCATCGGCCTGGCCGCCGTGCAGGTGGGGGCGCCCCTGCGCGTGATCGTGATGGACCTGGCGCAAGAGGGCGAGGCGCCCCAGCCGCGCTATTTCATCAATCCCGAAATCCTCGAAGCCTCAGAAGAGATGGCGAGTTACGCCGAGGGCTGCCTGTCGGTGCCCGACTTCTATGAGGATGTGGAACGCCCCGCCCATGTGCGCGTGCGCTTTCTCGACTATGACGGCGAGATCCGCGAGATCGAGGCGGACGAGCTGCTCGCCACTTGCCTGCAGCACGAGATGGATCACCTCGAAGGCATCCTGTTCGTGGATCACCTGTCAAAGCTGAAGCGGTCCATGATCCTCAAAAAACTCCAAAAACAGAAACGCATCGAAGAGAGCGTGTGAGGCCTATGAGCGCGCTTCGCCTCGCCTTTATGGGAACACCAGACTTCGCGGTGCCCACCCTTGCCGAGATCATTGCGCAGGGCCACGACATCGCCTGCGTCTACACCCAGCCGCCCCGCCCGGCAGGCCGCGGCAAAGCGGACCGTAAAACGCCCGTCCATGTTTTTGCCGAACAGCAGGGATATGAGGTGCGCACACCGAAGTCGCTGAAGGGCGAAGCGGAACAGGCCGCTTTCGCCGCGCTCGATCTCGATGTGGCGGTGGTGGTGGCCTACGGGTTGATTTTGCCCAAGCCGATCCTTGATGCGCCGCGCCTTGGCTGTCTCAACCTTCATGGCTCGCTTCTGCCGCGCTGGCGCGGGGCCGCGCCCCTTCAGCGCGCGATCATGGCGGGGGATGCGCAGACCGGCGTCATGGTGATGCAGATGGAAGAAGGCCTCGATACGGGGCCTGTGCTGCTGGCCGAACAAACCCCCATCGGCGACCGCGAAACCGCTGGCGAATTGCACGACCGGCTGGCCCAGATCGGCGCGAGCCTGATGGGCCGCGCGCTGTCCGCGCTCTCCCGCGGCGGACTTCATGCAACGCCGCAAGCCGAAAACGGCGTTACCTACGCGCACAAGATCGAAAAGTCCGAAGGCCGTATCGACTGGTCCAAACCGGCCATCGAGGTGGACCGCATTATTCGCGGTCTCACGCCTTTCCCCGGCGCCTTTTTTGAAGTCAACGGGACGCGCGTGAAGGTGTTGCGGGCCGAACCCGTCACCGGCAGCGGCGCACCTGGCACGGTGATCGGCCCCGCGCTGACGGTCGCTTGCGGCACCGGCGCGCTTCGCATCACCGAAGTACAGCGCGCGGGGCGTGGCGCCATGAGCGCGGAGGCGTTTCTGCGCGGCAACGACGTGCCCGCCGGAACCGTGCTTTCATGAAACGCTTCAAGCTGACCATCGAGTATGACGGCGGGCCTTACGTGGGCTGGCAACGCCAGGACAATGGCCCCTCGGTCCAGGAAGCGATTGAGACGGCGATCACCGCGCTCTGCGGCGAGGACCAACGCCTTCAAACGGCTGGTCGCACGGACGCCGGCGTCCATGCCCTGGGGCAGGTGGCCCATTTCGACATGGAAGCGGAGTTCAGCGCGGACACGGTGCGCGACGCGCTCAATAAACATTTGCGCCCCCACCCCATATCCATTCTTGAGGCGCAAGAGGTGAGCGAAGAGTTTCATGCCCGCTTTACCGCGAAGCGGCGGCACTATCTTTACCGCATCATCTGCCGTCGCGCGCCGCTGGCGCTGGAACGGGGCCGCGCCTGGCAAGTCTTCCGTCCGCTGGATGTGGCCGCCATGCACGACGCCGCGCAAGTCCTGATCGGCAAACACGACTTCACGACCTTTCGCGCGACGCAGTGCCAGTCTGACAGCCCGGTGAAAACGCTGGACGCAATCAATGTCTTCGAAAGCGCGGGCGAGATTCACGTCACCACCAACGCCCGGTCGTTCCTGCACAACCAAGTGCGGTCTTTCGTTGGCTCACTGAAATTGGTGGGCGACGGCAAATGGACGAAACAGTATTTGCAGGACGCGCTGGAGGCAAAGGACCGCACACGCTGCGGGCCGCTCGCCCCGCCGCACGGGCTTTATCTCCATCACGTTGATTATTGATCGGGCTCGAAAACATTCTCGATCGAAAGACCGAACAGCTTTGAGATGGTGAAGGCAAGCGGCAGGGACGGATCGTACTTGCCCGTTTCAATGGCGTTCACGGTCTGCCGTGAGACCTGCAGCTCTTTTGCAAGGTCCGCCTGGCTCCAGCCCTTGTCACCCCTAAGCTCGCGCAAACGGTTCTTCACTTGTACCGCCGTCGCGCGATGTAAATGCCAACGCCCCAGAGCGCGATCAACATGGGCAAGACCCAGGTAAGCGATAGCGGCGGCAGGCCCACCCGTTCCATCAGGCTGTAGGCAAAGGTGCCGAGCCCCGTGACCATGGCGGCAAATCCCACCGCCTGAACCTGGATGCGGCGCTGCAATTCATCGAGCCGATCGATACGTCCCATGATGATCATCGCGCCCGCAACAACGGGGATCATGGGCAGCAGCGCAACCCCATAGGCGAGCGGACCGAGTTCAAAGGCGCGCAAGGTCCAGATGGAGGCAGGCAGGATCACCGAATAGGCGATCACCACGACGATGAAGGCGCGACCGCCCCAAACACCCTCACGCACAGGGCTTGCCCCGCTTGGTGAAAAGCGTTCCGGCTATCACACCGGCTGCGACGCCCCAGGCGACGGCCTCGCCCATTCCGAGTACGCCAGCAGAGCCAAATGCCGCTCCAACACCAGCGCCCAGCGCGAGCCAAAGTCCAAATTTCCCGTAAGTCATGGGCAACTCCCTTATGCCAGAATGTCAAGTATCCTTTACATAAGGGGCCTGAGTTAGAATGTCAAGGGTGCTTTACACCACTCAGGCGCGGGAGGCGAAGTACCGCATTAGAACGCCATGGAAAATCTTCGTCAGGGCCTCAAGGTCAGTGAGGGAGACCCGCTCATCCACCTTGTGCATGGTCTGGCCCACGAGGCCGAATTCCGCGACGGGGCAGACGTCCTTGATAAAGCGCGCGTCCGAGGTGCCGCCACTTGTCGAAAATTCCGGCGTCACGCCCGTCACGTCTTTCACCGCCTCGGCAATCAGCCCCGCAAAATCGCCGGGCTCGAAAAAGAATGCATCCCCCTGCCCCGCGAACCGCACGGCGACCTCGCGCCCTTGTTCCCTGGCCACCTCCTGCGCGGTCTCGGCGATCCACTTGCGCAGGTCTTCCGATGTTTGCCGGTCGTTGAAGCGAATGTTGATGCGGCCCGTCGCCTTGGCGGGGATTACATTGACCGCGTGATTGCCCACCTCGATGTCGGTGACTTCAAGGTTCGAGGGCTGGAACACATTGGTGCCGTCATCGAGATGGCGTGCATCAAGGCGGCGCAGAATTTCCAGGAGCGCAGGCACAGGATTCTTCGCGCGGTCGGGATAGGCCACGTGGCCCTGTACGCCGGTCACTTCAATCCACGCGGAGAGCGAAGCGCGGCGGCCGATCTTGATCATATCGCCCAGCACTTCGCGGTTCGTGGGTTCCCCCACCAGGCAATGGTCGATCACCTCACCATTGTCCTTGAGCCAGCCCAGCATCTTTTTGGTGCCGTTGATGGCGGGGCCTTCTTCATCGCCGGTGATCAGCAGGCTGATCGATCCCTTCGGCGCGCCATCTTGCAAGAGGTGCGATACGGCCGCCACGAAACAGGCGATGGAGCCCTTCATGTCCACCGCGCCGCGACCCACCAGCTCACCGTCTTTCACTTCGGCCTTAAAGGGATCGGTGGTCCAGTCTTCCCAGGCCCCCACGGGCACCACATCCGTGTGACCCGCGTAACAGAAGTTCGGCCCCTCGGTGCCGAGCCGTGCATAGAGATTGTCCACCGTCGCCGTGTCGTCCTGGGCGAAGGGTAGCCGCGTGCATTTGAAGCCGAGTGCTTCGAGCTGCGCTTGCAGCACGTCGAGCGCGCCCTCATCCTTTGGCGTGACGGAGGGGCAGCGGATCAGGTCAGCAGCAAGCGCGACAGGATCGATAGGGTCAAGAGGTATGGTCATGGCAGACATTTAGGCCGCGCGAGGCGGCGCGGTCAAACGGCTTGCTTAATCGCGCAAGAGTTCGTTGATGGAGGTCTTGGACCGGGTGCGTTCGTCCACACGCTTGATGATCACGCTGCAATAGGTGGCGGGCTTGCCGTCGCCCCCGCCGATGGACCCCGGCACGATGACAGAATAGGCAGGCACTTCGCCACGAAAGATCTCGCCCGTATGGCGGTCGATGATTTTGGTCGAGGCGCCCAAATAGACGCCCATGGACAAGACCGAGCCTTCGCGCACGATAACGCCTTCGGCCACTTCTGACCGCGCGCCGATGAAGCAATTGTCCTCAATAATCACGGGCGTCGCCTGAAGCGGCTCCAGTACGCCGCCAATGCCCGCGCCGCCCGAAATATGGCAGTGCTTGCCGATCTGCGCACAGGACCCAACGGTCGCCCAGGTGTCGACCATGGTCCCCTCGCCCACATGGGCGCCGAGATTCACGAAAGACGGCATCAGCACCACCTGCGGCCCGATGAAGGCTGAATAACGCACGATGCAATTGGGCACGGCGCGAAAACCCGCCTTGTCAAAGTCCGCTGCATTCCAGCCGTGAAACTTCGACGGCATCTTGTCGTACCAGGGCGTGTCTTTGCCCGGGCCGCCGTTGATGGTTTCCATCGGGTTGAGGCGGAAGAACAGGAGCACCGCCTTCTTGATCCACTCGTTGACCACCCAGGTCCCGTCTGGCGCGCGTTCGGCCACGCGAATCTCGCCCGCATCAAGCCGGTCGAGCACATGGGCCACGGCCTCGCGGTCCGCGCCGCCCGTGTCGGTTGAGAGCGTGTCGCGGCGATCCCAAAGGGCTTCGATGGTGGCTTTGTCGGTCATGGATTGGGTCCGTTGATTGGAGGGCGCGGCGGAGGGTGGAAAATGGGGGCCGCCCTGTCAACAGCAAGGAAGTCAGTTGGTGGGGGCGCCGTTCACTTCGGCTTGCATATTGCGCATGCCGGCGCGCGGCTGGCCATTGTCGAGCACAAATTCCTGAACCCAGCCGGTACGGCCTTCGGTCTCGACGCGCTCAAAACCCACGGTGACATAGCCGCGGGATTCACAGTCGCCGTTGCCGACAATCTGAAACGCCTGATCGCCGGTGCAGAGCGGATAGTCGCCGCCAAACTCCACCGGATCGCCCGTGGTATTGTACCCAACTGCATAGGTGTAGATCTGTTCCGCGGGCAGGGAATCGTTCAGCGCCTTGGTGCAGGTGCCGGGCTCCAGCGCCCACCAGCCTTCGGTGCGCCAGGCATCGTCTTCCGTGTAGCCCATGGCGGCATAGAGCTCGATGTCCGTGCGATTGCAGAATTGATAGCCCGAGAGTTCCTGGTTTTCAGCCGCTTGGGTGATCAGGGCATCAAGCAATTCATTTGAGACGATAGTGTCATCCTCAATGTCGTGATCGTCCTTGAAACTGTCGATGGCATTGCGCGTGCGGCGACCAAGATAACCGTCGACAGAGCCCGCGTTATAGCCAAGCTCGTTCAGCAGGCGCTGCGCAGCGGCATGACGCGCGGCCTCGGGCTGAAAGTTCGCGCTCTCGGTCAGGTTCGTGGTCCAGGAGGTTTCTTCGCCCACGTTGATGCGAGAAAACTCGCGCGGCTCGAACCCGCGACCAAAGCAATTGGATTGTTCGTCGATGGTGAAGAGTCCACGATTGGTGCAAAGGCGCGAGCGCCCACCCCATGTGCGGATGCCGCCTTGGTGGGCGGGATGAGATTCCGCATAAGTGAAATAGGCGCCGCCGTCGAGCGGTTCGCGCTCCACCACGCGGCATTCGCCGGGACGCACCAGCCACCAGCCTTCAGTGCGGATGTCGCCATCGCGCGCTTCGTGGCCAAGGGCCGTGAAAAGGTAATAGCTCGACTGATTGCAATATTCGAATTCGGCATGAGCGGGCGTGGGCTTTGCTGCCGCAAATCCCAGTGCGATGACCGCAATAATCAGGCTGACGCCCATCCGCTGCATGATGACGCTCACTTGCCTCGTTAACCCTGACCCCTGGCAGGGATCATAGGTTTCTTGATCCCCAGCGTCCAGATTGGGACACATATTAGGTTTGGTGGCCCTTTTTAGGCCCCTTTACGCCGAACTTGCCCCTAGTGATCCAATAAGCGTGCCAGCCCCGTGCTCCGTAAAGAGCTCCAAAAGGACCGCATGGGGCACCCGCCCATCCAGGATAACCGCCGCCTCGACGCCTTGCGAAATGGCGGAAAGGCAGGTTTCCACCTTGGGGATCATGCCCCCTTTGATGGTCCCGGCGTCCTGGAGCGCCTGGGCCTTTTCCGCCGAAAGCTCCGGCAAAACAGTGCCCGCCTCGTCCATCACCCCCGCGACGTCGGTCAGAAGGAGCAGGCGTTTCGCCCCCAGCGCGGCGGCAATCGCCCCCGCCGCCGTATCGGCGTTGATATTATAGGTCTCGCCTTCCTCGCCCATCCCGATGGGGGCGATGACCGGGATCAGGTCCCCCCCGGTGATGGCCTCGATGACCGCCGGTTTGACCTTTGAGGGCTCGCCCACAAACCCGAGATCGAGGACTTTTTCGATCTGGCTTTCAGGATCGCGCACCGTACGGTGAATCTTGCGCGCGGTGATCAGCCCCCCATCCTTGCCCGAAATGCCCACGGCGCGGCCGCCGACACCAGTGATTGAGGCGACGATACCCTTGTTGATGTGGCCGGCGAGGACCATCTCCACAACATCTACGGTCGCGCGGTCGGTGACGCGGAGGCCTTGAACAAATTCGCTCTGGATCTTCAGCCGGTCGAGCATGGCGCCAATTTGCGGCCCCCCGCCGTGCACGATGACCGGGTGAACGCCGATCTGTTTCAGCAGCACCACGTCGCGGGCGAACTGACGCGCGAGATCGGGGTCACCCATGGCGTGCCCGCCAAATTTGATCACCACGGTCTGATCGTCATAGCGCAGAATATTGGGCAACGCCTCGGTCAGCGTATGCGCGGTTTCAAGCCACGCCGCACGCCGCGCATCGGCACTCTTGCTGTTGTCCTGTTCACCCATGGGTCCTGCCTAAAGCTCTTGCGGCAATTCTGTATCGGTGGCGAGCGCCCAAAGTTCCAGACGCAGGTCGGCAATGCCGTCGCCCTTTTCCGATGACGTAAGCACAATGCGGGGATGGGCCGCAACGTGTTTGCGCAAGTCCGCTTCTACCTCGGCGCGGCGCGTTTTGGCCTCGCCGGGCTTCAGCTTGTCGCATTTGGTCAGCACGATTTGATAAGAGACGGCAGCCACATCAAGCATCTCCATGACCTCGCGGTCATTTTCCTTGATGCCGTGACGCCCGTCGATCAACAGCACGACGCGCTTCAAATTGGGGCGACCCTGTAAATATTCAAACACAAGCTCGGTCCAGGCCGCCTTTTGCGTCTTTGACACTTTGGCATAGCCGTAGCCCGGCAGGTCCACGAGATAGAGGACATCGGACAAGAGGAAATAATTAATCTCTTGCGTGCGGCCCGGCGTGTTGGACGTGCGCGCGAGCGTCTTGCGCCCCGTCAGTGCATTGACGAGGGAGGACTTGCCCACATTGGACCGGCCCGCGAAAGCGACTTCAGGCATGTCGGCGGGCGGCAGACCATCAAGCGCCACAACACCGCGCACAAAGTCGCAAGGCCCGAGGAAAAATTTCCGGGCGGTGTCCGCGAGATCATGGTCCGCGGTCATGTGCCTAGTCGCTTTCGTTCTTGAGATGGCTTTCGCCATCTTCGTCGACGCTCAAGACCTCGCCCTCTTCGCCAAGGAAGGGGTCCGTAGGTTCAAAGCTGTCATCATCCGCTGCGGAGGTGGGTTCAGCCACAGCGGCTGTCCCCGCCCCGGCCCCGGCCGCCGCGCCAGCATGCAACAGGTTGCGGACAAAGCCAGGCAGCGGAATACGCGCCAGCGGATTTTCGTATGTGCCCATGCGCTTCATGATCACCGTCTGCTGGATGATCGACAGCGTGTTGTTCCACGCCCAGTAGATCACAAGGCCAGCGGCAAAATTCGCCAAAATGAACATGAAGAAGAGCGGCATGAACTGGAACATGCGCCGCTGTATCGGGTCCGGCGGCGGGGGGTTCAGCTGCATCTGGAACCACATGGTAAAGCCCATGATGATCGGCCAGACACCGATGGTCAGGAACGCGCCGATTAGCGGAATGGCGGCGAGGTCCGCGCTCGACCACGGCAGCAATCCAAACAGGTTGAACAGGCTCGTAGGATCGGGCGCCGAAAGATCATGGATCCAGCCATAGAACGGCGCGTGACGCATTTCGATGGTGACAAAGAGCGTCTGATACAGCGCGAAGAACACGGGGATCTGAATCAGCATGGGCAAACAGCCCGCAAGCGGATTTAGTTTTTCCCGCTTGTAGAGCTCCATCAGCTCTTGTTGCTGCTTCATCTTGTCGTCTTTGTGCCGCTCGCGCAGTTTTTCCATTTCGGGCTGCACCTTGCGCATCTTCGACATGGACTCATACGACTTGTTCGCGATCGGGAAGAAGACGAGCTTGATGAGCAGGGTAAAGATCAAAATGGCAATGCCGAAGTTGCCGGTCAGCGTGTTGAGGTGGCTAAGCGCCCAGAAGTAAGGCTTGGTCAAAAAGAAGAACCAGCCCCAGTCCATGGCGAGGTCAAAGCGTTGCACGCCAAAATCATCGCGATAATGATCGATCAGGTCGACGACCTTCGCCCCCGCAAAGAGATTGGACGACACCTCGATGCTGCCGCCCGGCGGCACGACCTCGGCGTTCATGATGTAGTCGGCCTGGAAGATCTCACCGCCCGCTGTATCGCGGTAGGTAAAGCGGCCAACGAATTCGCTGTCCTGCGGCGGCACCAGCGCCGTCATCCAGTATTTGTCGGTAATGCCGAGCCAACCTTCGGACGAGGTGAAGTCGCGCGCGCCCTCATCGCGAAGATCCTTGTAGCTCGCGTCGCGGCGGCGGCCATTAAGATAGCCGAAGGGCCCCTCATAAGAGATCCACATGCGGCGGCCTTCGGGTTCGCCCCGGCGCGCCACAAGGCCATAGGGGTGCAGCGCCACGGGGGCACCCGTAGAATTCGTCACCGACTGGGTGATCGTGAACATGTAGTCTTCGTCGACCGCAATGGTGCGCGAGAACGTCAGCCCTTGCCCGTTCGCCCAGACCAAAGTCACGGGCGTCTCGGGCGTTAGCACCGCATCGGGGTCAAGCGGCGCCCATTCGGTTGTGCTGGTGGGCACCACTGTGTTCGTGCCGCGCGCGGGACGCCAACCCAGTTCCGCATAACGCGCCGAGAGCGACGCCGCGGGCGACATGAGCGTGATCTCAGGGCTATCGTCTTCAATGGTTTCGCGATAGCGGCGCAGATGAAGGTCATCAATGCGCGCACCGGCGAGCGAGATCGACCCGTCGACGGCGGGGGTGTCGATGCGAATGCGCGGGGAAAGCCGAAGCGCGTCTTCGCGATCTACAATCAGCGTGTCGGACCCGGTGGGCGCGGCGGCGGTTGTGCCGGTGTCCGCCCCGCCTGGCATGGGCAGGTTTTCCTCAGCTGCCTGCTGCTCGACGGCAACGCGTTCAGCCTCCGCCGCCGCCCGTTCTTCGGGCGAGGGCAAAATCAGAAACTGCCAAAGCATCACCACCGCCATCGCGAGCGCGACGGCAATGAGCATATTACGCTGGTCTTCCTGCATAGGGTCCTAGGCTTTCAAATCTTCAATTGGTACGCGAGCGCGAAAGGGGGTCCCCGCCAGCGCGCGGTCCTTTTATCACTCGTGATCGTTTGCGTAACCCGCCTCAGCACTGTTTTTTCTGTGACTATTCGCGCAAGCGTCCCGAGGCGGCACCGGGTCATGCCCCTGACCCCCGCCCAGCCAGGTAATGGGGTGGCAGCGCAGGATGCGGCGGGTGGCAAGCCAGCCGCCTTTCAATGCCCCGTGGACGCGGATGGCTTCCAGCGCATAGGCCGAACAAGTCGGCTGATACCGACAGCTGGGGGGCAGCAGCGGGGAGATGACATAGCGGTAGAAATGGATGGGCTGGCGCAGCAAAAAACCCAGGATGTCACGCAGTCTCATGATCTTTGCCCTGCTTTTGCGCCGTTCTGCGGGCCGTGGACGGCCTTGAGCGCCCGCAGGATATCCGCTTTGAGGTCGTCGAAGGACCGCCCCAGCGCGCCCTGGCGGGCTATCAGCACATAATCATGGCCGGCCTGGCCCGCAACCGGCAAAACCGCGCGGGCAGCCTCGCGCAGCCGCCGCCGGACCCGGTTCCGGACCACCGCATTGCCGATCTTTTTGGTGACGGTGAGCCCCAGGCGGATCGCCCCTGTGCCCTCGGGGGCATCAGGGGTGGGCATCGCTTGCAGCACAAGCCCATGGGTCGCACGTTTCCGGCCCCGGTTAAGGCGCAGGAAATCGCTGCGTTTGCGCAAAGTATCGATGGTTTTGGAGGTCATGGCCGATACCGGCCCCCGCGTGGCCCGCGGAACGGGAAAATTCCCGGAAATTAAGCGGAAAGCCGCTTGCGGCCGCGGGAACGACGGCGCGCGATCACCTGACGACCATTCTTGGTGGCCATACGCGAACGGAAGCCGTGGCGGCGCTTGCGGACCAGCTTGCTCGGTTGATATGTGCGCTTCATGGCGAAATACCTTCGAATTCTCTGTTTTCGCGGCGCATTTCGTGCCTGCCGCGGGTCAAGGCCGCGTTCTATAAGGGCTTGGCGCGGGGAAGTCAAATACCCCGGTTCGGGCCCCGATTTTAGCTCCGTAACCCGCTGATTTCCACCCGCATCCAAGGCCCCATTGCCGGGGACCGCCGCCCCCTCTAATCCTGGGGGCTGCCCGCCCCGAAAAGGAGCCTACATGACCGACGCCCCCGAGCCCAATTCTGACGCCGGGCAAAAACCACGCCTGACCTTAGGGCGGATACTGCCGTTACTGGTTCTGGTAGGCGCCATCGCGCTCGTCTTTGCTATGGGCTGGCAGGATTATCTCCGCCCCCGGGTGATTGCCGACAGCACGGATGCGCTCCAGGCCTTTGTTGCCGAGCACCGGCTGCTGGCCGTCGCCCTTTTCATGGTTGTCTATATTGTTGTCGTGGCGCTTTCGATTCCCGGCGCCGCGATCCTCACAATCCTCGGCGGGTTCTTGTACGGCTGGATCATCGCCGGGCCCGCAGTCATTGTTGCGGCCACCATCGGCGCGACCATCATCTTCCTTGTCGCCAAGACCTCCATCGGCGATGTCCTGCGCGCGCGGGCGGGGCCGTTTCTCGATCGCCTCGCCAAAGGGTTCGAAGAAGACGCCTTCAATTATCTTCTGTTCCTGCGGCTCGTTCCCATCTTTCCCTTCTGGCTCGTGAACATTGCGCCCGCGTTTCTGGGCGTCCGTGTACGGACCTTTTTCATCACCACGCTCTTTGGCATTATTCCCGGCACGCTTGCCTATTCTTACGTGGGCGGCAGCCTCGACAGCATTTTCACCTCCGCTCAAGCTGATCCCGCGTTTCAGGACTGCCTGGCGCAAGAAGCAACGGGCACGCAAGCCGCTGGGTCCTGCAATCTGCCCGTTGATTTCGGCGATCTCGTCACGCCGCAAATCCTGATCGCCATTATTGCCCTGGGTGTTGTGGCGCTGATCCCCGTCGTTATTCGCCGCGTGCGCCGGGCACGTGGCCTGCAGGTGCAATAAGATGGCTGATATGAAAACCGACATCTGCGTTATCGGCTCCGGCGCGGCGGGGCTTTCGGTCGCCGCGGGCGCAAGCCAGATGGGGGCCAAAGTCGTTCTCATCGAAAAGCATATCCGGGACGGCATCATGGGCGGCGACTGTTTGCACACGGGCTGCGTTCCATCCAAAGCGCTGCTCGCCGCCGCGAAACATGCCTATGGCATGAGCGATGGCGCGCCCTTTGGTATCGCACCAGAAGCACCACGCATCGATTTTGCGAAAGTGCATGCCCACGTTCACGACGTGATCGACACCATCGCGCCAGTGGATGCGGTTGAACGCTACGAAGGCTTTGGTGTGAAGGTTATCGAAGGCGCCGCAAGCTTCACAGGCGCGCGCAGCGTGGAAGTGAACGGCGACACGGTCCGCGCCAAATACTTTGTCATTGCCACAGGGTCAAAACCCGCCGCCCCGCCGATCCCGGGCCTCGACAAGGTGCCTTACTTTACCAATGAGACGATCTTCGAGAACACGGCGCGCCCCGGCCACCTGATCATCATTGGCGGGGGGCCCATCGGCGCGGAAATGGCGCAAGCTCATGCGCGGCTGGGCGCGCAAGTGACGCTGATCGAAGGGGCATCAATCCTGGGCCGCGACGACCCGGAACTCACCGCCGTTGTGCGGCAATCCCTGCTCCGCGACGGCGTCCACCTGGCCGAAGGCGCAAAAGTCAAATCCATTGCAGAGGAAGCGAACCGCGGCATCGCCGTGACGTTTCAACAAGACGGCGAAAGCCAGACGATCATTGGCACGCACCTTCTGGTCGCCACGGGCCGCGCCCCCACTGTCGACGGGCTAGGGCTTGACGCCGCAGGCATCGCCTATTCCCCCAAGGGGATTGAGGTGGACGCGCGCCTGCGCACCACAAACAAGCGCGTCTTTGCCATCGGCGACGTGGCGGGCGGGCCGCAGTTCACCCATGTGGCGGGCACCCACGCTGGGATCGCTATCCGCAACATGCTCTACCGCATGCCCGCGAAGATGGATTATTCAGCCGTCCCCCACGTCACCTATACCGACCCGGAGCTCGCCCATGTGGGGCTGAGCGAGGCCGAAGCGGCGGCGCAATTCGGCGCGGACAAAATCAAGGTCCTGCGCTGGGACTATGCGGAGAACGACCGCGCCATCGCCGAGCGCAAAACCGAAGGCTTTATCAAAGTCATTGTGAAATCGAACGGCGCGATCCTGGGCGCGTCCATCGTGGGGGCTGAAGCGGGCGAATTGCTCGGCCCTTGGATCCTCGCCATCTCCGCCAAGCTGAAAATTTCCGCCTTTGCTGGAATGATCGCGCCTTATCCCACCTTGGGCGAAATATCCAAGCGCGCGGCGGGGTCGCTCTATACGCCGTTCCTCTTTGGCGCGCGCAATCGGCTGATCGTACGCAGCCTGTTGCGCCTGCCCTGAGGCCCAGATTTAGAGCCTTCTAATCTTTCCCGAGGCGACGCATTTCTGCCGCGAACATGTCATACTCCCGGTCAACTTCACGAGCACGTGATCGAAACACGGGTTGGGTATGGCGCAGAACTTTTTGGCCGCGGCGGGACGCCGGACCTTGGCGGGACTACAGTCCCTGTCGGGGCGGCTGGTCGTGCTCGCCATCGCCTATGTGCTTGCCGCGCAGCTCATCATCTATGTGCCGACCATCGCGCTTTACCGCTATGAATGGCTGAGCCAGCGCGCCGACAGCGCCCTTCTCGCCGCCCTCGCCCGCGAAGGCATCAGTGAATATACCGACCGCCTGGCCGAGCAGAATATCGAGGATATTGTCATTCTCACGCGCCTTGAAGGCGAAGTGGCCAACACCATCAAGGATCGCATTCTCGACACCGCAGGCATCCGCTTTGTCGCCGTGCGGCAGAATTCCATTCGGCAGTTGGTGTTGCAAGGCCCGCCGTCCTTGCGTGTCGATTACGCGGTGAACCTGTCGAACGACGGGATCTTGCGATTGATCCGCGACGCCTACCGCACCTTGTTCAGCAACGGCAATCGCATCATCAACGTGATCGACAAGCCCGACGCTACGGGCTTTGCGGTGGAATACGCGGTGGAGGAAGCGCCCCTGCGCGCCGCCATGTTGCAGCAGTCGCGCACCATCTGGTTCGTCGCAGGGCTGATCTCCATCGTCACGGGGCTTTTGCTCTTTGCCACCATATTCCGCTTGCTGGTGCGGCCCATGCGCCGCATCACAGGCAGCATGGTGGCCTTTCGCGAAGCCCCCGAAGACGCAAGCCGCGTGCTGCGCCGGACCCATACCATCGGAGAGCTGGCCGAAGCCGAAAGTGCGCTAGCAGAACTTCAGCACGATGTGCGCGTCTCCCTGCGCCAGAAAACGCGCCTTGCGAACCTGGGGGAGGCGGTTGCCAAGATCAATCACGACCTGCGCAATATGCTCGCCAGCGCGCAGCTTCTGACCGACCGCATCGCCATGAGCGAAGACCCCAGCGTGCAAAGCGCCGCGCCCAAGCTGGTCGCGGCCATCGACCGCGCGGTGGACCTGTCCACCAACGTCCTCAAATACGGCAAGGCACAGGAAACTGCCCCCGAACGCCGCGACATCGATTTGTTTGCTGTGGTTGGCGATGTGGCGGCCGCATTGGATCTTGATGAAGTCAGCGCCGTGCGGCTCCGGTCCGACGTGCCGCCCGGGTTCATGATCAACGCGGACTCCGAACATCTGTTCCGCATTTTGATGAACCTGATGCGCAATGCGATGAACGCCCTTGCCCCGCTCGAAACCGACCACACGAAGCAAATCAGTGTCGCCGCACGACCCACCTCCTCAGGCTGGGAAATCTCTGTCGCCGACACGGGTCCCGGCATTCCCGAACGCATTCGCGAAACCCTGTTTCAGGCCTTCGTCAGTTCCGGTTCCGGCGGAACGGGACTGGGCCTTGCCATCGCGGCGGAGCTGACCCGCGCCCACGGCGGCAAGCTGGAGCTGGTGCGCACGGGCGAAGACGGCACGGAGTTCCTGATCTTCATCCCTCGCCCCTCGGAAGAAGGCGGCGCGGCGTGAGCTGGAACCCGGAAACCTATCTCGCCTTCGCCGATCATCGCGAACGACCCATCGCCGAACTCATCAATCGCATCCCGGCCATCGACGTTTCAAATGCGGTTGACCTTGGCTGCGGTACGGGCAATTCGACGGCCGCCCTCGCCGCCCGATTTCCCGGCGCGAAACTGCTTGGCGTCGATAACTCGCCTGAAATGCTTGCCAAGGCGCGCGGCAGCCTGCCCGGTGCTGAATGGTGCGAAGCCGACATCGGCACATGGCAGCCGCCGCACTGGTTCGATCTGATCGCTTCCAACGCGGCGCTGCAATGGGTGGATGGGCATGACGCGCTCTTTGCGCGACTGATCGGTGCACTGAATCCCGGCGGTGCGCTAGCAATCCAGATGCCGCGCAATTTCACCGCGCCCTCGCATACGCTGTTGCATGAGACAGTGGAAGACGGTCCCTGGGCGGCGAAGACGCTTCCCCTTTTGCGGCGCAATCCGGTTGTCGAGCCAGAAACCTATTACGACCGCCTTGCCCCCCACATGTCTCACGTGGACATTTGGGAAACGACATACGCCCAAGTGCTGGAGGGCGACGATGCGGTTTATCGCTGGACCTCCGGCACGGCGCTGACGCCTTTTCTTGCCGTGCTGGAAGACGAAGAGTGCGACGCCTTTTGCGAGGCTTACAAAACGCGCCTCAACAAAGCCTATCCCCACGCGGCGAACGGCAAGACGCTTTTTTCCTTCACGCGGCTTTTCATGGTGGCGGTGAAATGACGGTGTTGGTGGCCGACATCGGCGCGACCCATGCGCGCTTCGCGATCGCCGCGCCCGACGCAGGCGATGCCGCGCCTGAGACAATGTTGGTTGCGAGCATCAAGACCTTGGAAGACGCAATCGCGCAGTTTCTCGAAGGCAAGGGCATTACCGCGCGCGATCTCGATGCCGCTGTACTGGCCGCCGCGGGGCCCGTACGCACTGATGGCAGTATCCACATGACCAACTGCCCCTGGGTCGCCGACCCCGTAGCCATCGCCAAGGCGCATGATTTTCCTAAAATCCGTGTGCTGAACGATATGACCGCCGCCGCTCTCGGCCTCCCGCGTTTGCGCGAAACCGATGTTGACCAATTTGGCGGGGACGCGCCCGACCCTGCTGCACCCAAGGCGATCCTCGCTCCTGGAACGGGGCTTGGCGTTTCGGGGTTGATCCCATCGCCAAACGGCGAATGGACGGCGCTTGCCAGCGAAGGGGGCCATGTGGACCTCGCCCCCCATAGTGATCGTGAGATCGCGGTGGTGTCTCATTTGCTGCGCGAGTTCGGGCATGCATCTCCTGAACGGGTACTGTCGGGGATGGGGCTTGAAACGCTCTACAAGACTCTCACCGCCCTCGATGGGTCGGGCCTGCCGCCCCTGTCCGCCGTCGATATCGCCGCCGCCGCACAACGCGGGAAACGCCAAGCGGTGGAGACCCTGCAGCTTTTTTCCGGATGGCTAGGGGCGGTTGCCGGCGATCTGGCGCTGACCCTTGGCGCCGCAGGCGGCGTCTATATCGCGGGCGGCATTGTGCCCCAATGGACCGCGACAGACAGCGATCTGTTTGACCGCGCAGGGTTCCGTCGCCGCTTTGTTGCGAAGGGGCGTATGGGCGCAATGCTGGAGCCCATCCCCACCTATATCGTGGGGCGCAAGGACTTGGCCTTGCTGGGCTGCCTGGAAGAGGCGGCCCGCCTACTCCGATAGAGCGATGCCTTCGCGGCGCGGATCGGCACCCCCATCCATCACACCATCGACGATACGGATGCCTTGCGCACCGGAGTTCATACGCGCGACGCTGACGGGGTGCCCCATCGCTTCAAGCTCTGCTTGAAGCGCGGCCAGATCCGTGCCGGCTTCGAGTTCCGTATTGCCATTGCGGTTTACAAAATGCGGCAGATCCAGCGCCTCTTGCATGGTCATGTCCCAATCAACAAGCGCCACAATCGACTGCACCACATAAAGCGGAATGCGAGAGCCCCCCGCCGAGCCGACAATGGCAAAGAGCTGACCTTCCTCGTCGAAGATCGCCATCGGCGCCATGGAACTGCGCGGTCGTTTGCCCGGTGCGGGGGCATTGGCGATGGGATAACCGTCCCGCTGCGGCTCAAAGGAAAAATCCGTGAGCTGATTGTTGAGGAAAAAGCCGCCCGCCATGATGTTGCTGCCAAAGACGCTTTCCACCGTCGTCGTCATGGTCACCGCGTTCCCCGCCGCATCGACGATAGCCACGTGGCTGGTGCCCGGCACATCGGGCGTCACGTCCGGCGCGCGGGGCGGCGCATTGTCCGGCCAGGGATCGCCCGCGGTCGCCGCGCCCATGTCACGCGCAGGATCGATCAATGTGGCCCGCGCACTAAGATAGGCATCGCTGAGAAGTCCGCGCGTGGGTACCGCAATATAATCAGGATCGGCGAGATACATGTCGCGATCCGCATAAGCGAGACGGCTTGCCTGGGAGATCAAGTGAATGGCCTCCGCCGAATTGGGCGCGAGCGCCGCCAGATCATGAGGTTCCAGCAAGCCAAGAATTTCCAGCACCGCCACGCCGCCGGAGGTGGGCGGCGGCATGCCGCAAACCCGGTAGGTGCGATAGGGGCGGCAGATGACCTCCCGCTCCAATGCACGATAGGCGGCAAGATCATCGAGGGTCATTGATCCTTGGTTGACCGGCGCATTCTGAACCGCATCGACAATCGCTTGCGCAAGGGGGCCGTCATACATGGCATTCGCCCCATTAGCGGCGAGCAGGCGCATGGAGTTCGCATAGGCCGGGTTTCGCAGCGTATCGCCCACGTCGAGCAAATTGCCGTTCTCATCGGCGAAATAGGTTTGCGGGTCTGGCATGGCTTGCGTCCAGGACGTGAAGTCCATGAAGAACCTGAGACGCGGACTGACGGCAAACCCTTCATCAGCGAGCGAAGCGGCGGGGCCAAAAAGATCAGACCACGGAAGGTTTCCGTGCCGGTCATGCACCAGTTCCAGCATGGCCATGACGCCGGGAACGCCAACGGACTGGCCCCCCGCCACCACATCGGCAAAGCCGCGCGGTGTGCCGTCGTCGTTGAGAAAGTGATCGGGCCGCGTGGCGCGCGGCGCCATCTCGCGCCCGTCGTAGGCTTCGACCGCGCCCGTCGCCGCGTCGTAATAGAGCAAGAACGCACCGCCGCCGGGGCCCGAGGATTGCGGCTCCACAAGGCCGAGCACTGCCTGCACCGCGATGGCGGCATCAATGGCTGATCCGCCCGCGCGCAAAACTTCCATGCCCGCTTCGGCGGCGAGCGGGTTCGCCGCGGTCACCATCATGTTTGCGGCATCGTCATTCGCGGCGGATTGGTCTTCGGACTGCCGGTCGCCGCAGGCGGCGAGCGCGACAGCAAGGCTGACAATGGTCAGTAATCGATTAAGTTTGCTCATGGGCCGCAGCTTAGCGGCCCGGCGCGCGCTTCCCAAGGGCTGCTTGGCAGTTTTGCGTCTCAAGGATAGGCTCAACCCATGACCAAACCCGGGCCCCGCAATCTGATCACCGATGTCAGCGGCATCACCGTCGGCAATGCGCATGATGAAAAAGCGCGCACCGGCGTGACGGTCGTCCTGCCGGGCGAGCGCTGCGTCGCTGCGGGGGATGTGCGCGGCGGCGGCCCCGGCACCCGCGAAACCGACGCGCTGGAGCCCCACAATCTGGTGGATGCCATCGACGCGGTGGTCCTGAGCGGTGGATCGGTCTACGGGCTCGAAGCCCACGGCGGTGTCGCGGCCTGGCTGGGCGCGCGCGGCCGGGGCTTTTCCATGGCGGGCGAGATTGTGTCCCCCGTCGTTCCGGGAGCGATCCTTTTTGATCTGACCAATGGTGGTGACAAGAACTGGGGTGAGACGCCCCCCTATCGCGCGCTTGGCATGGAAGCCGCGGCGGGCGCCGAGGCAGGTTTCGCCCTTGGCAATGCAGGCGCGGGCTATGGCGCGCAAGCCGGCGCCTATAAGGGCGGGCTTGGCTCCGCCTCCGCCATCACCGACGACGGGTTCGAGGTCGGCGCGCTGGTGGCGGTCAATCCGTTCGGCTCCCCCGTCATGCCGGGCAGCGATGCCTTCTGGGCATGGCACGCCGAACAAGGCAAAGAGTTCGGCGGCCGCCGCCCCGACGCGAATTGGACCCCGCCCGTGATGGATTTTCCCACCGACACCAAAATGGGGGGCCCGCAAAAAGGCGGCAACACCACCATTGGCGTTGTTGCGGTGAACGCAGCCCTTACCCCGGCCGAGGCCAAGCGCGTCACCATGATGGCGCAGGATGGCTATGCCCGCGCCATTCGCCCCATCCACACCCTGTTCGACGGCGATACGGTCTATGCCCTGGCGACCGGCGCTGTGGCGGTGCCCGGCCCCCGCGCGCTGCTTGTCTCACGGCTGGGGATGATCGCCGCCGATTGCATGGCCCGCGCCGTGGCGCGCGGTGTTTACGAGGCTGAAACCCTGGGCACCGCGCGCAGTTATCGCGACGTGTTCGGGGTCTGATGCGGCCCCCCGGACGGCCCTATCTCGGCGCTTGCAATTGCCCCCCGTTTCCGCTTTATTCCGGCCCTCGTTCCGCAAGGACGACACGCACCCGTAGCTCAGCTGGATAGAGCACCAGACTACGAATCTGGGGGTCGGGCGTTCGAATCGCTCCGGGTGCGCCATTTACCTCCCTTGAAATTTCAGTATATTTATCAATGCCTTATGGTCGGCTAGGCCGGGGTTAACCAGCCCATGGCAAACTGCCGGATCTGTGACCTTGATTTGGGGGGCCCAGCGCCGTAAGCCGTTGATGCGTCCCCTGTTTTTGCGGAAAGCCCCATCGCACCATGAGCGACGATACCCTGAGCCCGAGCATCGCCAACCCCACCGGATTTGACGACGAGCTTTATGACATCATGCAGCCCAAGGAAGGGCGCATCGTCATCATGGCACTTGGCGGGGCGATCCTGTTTTTTCTGATCTGGGCCGGGGTGACCAAGCTGGACGAAGTCACCCGCTCCGAGGGGCGGGTCATTCCCTCCTCTAATACCCAGACCATCGACACAAGTACGCAAGGCACGGTCAGCGAATTGCTGGTTCGGGTCGGGCAATCGGTCGATGTGGGGCAATTGCTCGTGCGGCTTGACGACACCATGTCGAGTTCCGACGTGGGCGAGCTCGAGGCGCGCTGGTATGCGCTGCGCGCGCAAAAGGTCCGCCTGGAACTTGAATTCAATGGCGGCGCACCGGAAGATTTTGTCTGCCCCGCCGACGTGCTGGAGCAAGAGCCGACCATCTGCGCCAGAGAACGCCAGCTCACCGAAGCACGGCTCAACGCCCTTCACGATCGGCAGGAAACCGCGACCCAGCAACTGACCCAGCGCCAGGCCCAACTTGCCGAAGCGCAGGCGCGCATCGAGACCTATGAGGAAGGGCTGAGCCTCGCCCAACGGCAGCGCAACACGATCCTCCCCTTGGTGAATGACAACGTGCTGCCGCAGACCGAACTTCTGGCCGTCGACCGCGACGTGTCGGAGCAGCGCGGCCTTCTTGCCGCCGCTCGTCAGGCCTCGGTGTCTGCCGAAGCGGCCGTTGCCGAAGCCGAGTCCGAATTGCGCGGCATCCTGTCGAGCTTTCGCGAGGAAAGCCTGACCCAGCTCAATGATGTGAATCAAGAGATTGGCGTCATTGGTGAAACCCTGCGCGGCGCCACCGACCGGGTGCAGCGCGCGGAGATCCGCTCCCCGGTTTCCGGCACCGTCAATTCCGTCGCCATCACGACGCTCGGCACTTATGTAGCGCCGGGGGATACGCTGCTCACCATCGTGCCGCGCGACGACCTTTTGCTGATCGAAGCGCGGGTGCAGCCGAGCGACATTGCTTTTATTCGCACCGGCCAGCCCGCGAACGTGAAGATCACGGCTTATGATTTTTCCATCTATGGCGGGCTGGATGCGGAGGTGACTTATGTGTCGCCGGACAGCGTCTACGACCCCGAGCGGGATCAAACTTATTTTGTTGTTCACCTGGAGTCTGACCAGTCGTACCTGGAATCCCGCGGGGAACAACTTCCCATCTCGCCGGGCATGGTGGCGCAGGCCGAGATTATCACCGGGCGGAAGTCGATCCTCGATTATCTGCTGAAACCAATCACGCGGGCCTGGGGCCGCGCGTTGCGCGAACGCTAAGCGCGCGTCTTTCTTTCGATCAGGATTTTTTCGCGGCCTTGGGGGTGAGGGTCACGCGCTTGACAGGGGTTGGGCTGTCCGGTTCGTCGCCCTTGTCACCAGAGGGTGCGGCAGTAGCTGCTTGCTGCGGGGTCGGCTGGCCCGCTTGCTGCTTCTGCAGGGTGGCGATCACTTGATCCTTCGCGCCCGACATCATGACGCGCCCCTCGCCCATTACGATCAGATGATCCACAAGGTCGAGCACCGGCATGCGGTGGGTCGCCACCACCAGCGTCTGGTCGGGACGCACCGCGGCCTTCAGCCGTTCAATCAGCCGCGCCTCTGTCCAGGTGTCGAGATTGGCCGTGGGTTCATCGAGCACGATCACTTTGCACGGGGTCACAAGCGCCCGCGCGAGCGCCAGGATGCGGCGCTGCCCACTGGACAGATGCGCGCCCCGTTCACCAATGTGGCGGTCAAAACCCGCTTCGCCTTCGGTCAAAAAGTCATGCAGGCCGGTAAGTCTTGCCGCCTCAAGCAATTGCTCGGTATCGGCCGCCGGATCGCTGAGGATCAGGTTCTCGCGCACCGTGCCGGAAAACAATTCGGAATCCGCACCCACGAGGCGTACCGCGCGGCGCACGTCGGAAACATTGTATTGCCGCGCGTCGAGCCCATCGATGGCATAGATGCCGGAGCTTGGCGGATAGATCGCCGCCAGCAAACGGCACAGGGTGGTCTTGCCCGAGCCCACGCGGCCGATTACGCCGATGCGCGCGCCCGCGGGGATTTGCAGCGACACATCGTTCAAGACCTTTGAGGCCGCGCCTTCGAGTTCGAGATTGACTTCCTTGAGGGTGAGCGTGCCCTTTTCGATGCGACGGCTGACCGTGCGCACCGCGGTCTCCGACGGCAGCTCCATCAGCTGATCGAGCGCGTTCATGGACTGGAACGCCTGGCGCCCACGCGCCAGCAGCATCGCCATGGTGCCCACGGGGCCGAGCGCGCGGTTGGACAACATGACCGTTGCGATCACACCGCCCATGGACATATTGCCCGCCGCGAATTGATAGGCGCCGCCGATGATCAGCGACACGGTGATGAGCTGCTGGAACGTCGAGGCGATGGTGGTGCCGATGGTCGTATAGCGGCGCATCTGCTCATTGGCTTCCGAGCTCGCGCGCGTCAATCGCCGCCACCACTGGGTCACGGTGCCTTCGGCGCTGAGCGCCTTAACCGCATCAAGGGCCGACACGGTTTCAAAGAGCAGCGTGTGTCGCATGGCGGCATTCGCGCGGACGCGGGAAATGGTGCGTGCCGCCACCCCCTGCAAGATCAACCCTGCGATGAGCACGATCAAAAGTCCAACGATCGGCACCATGACCAGCCAGCCGCCCACCATAGTGATAACGATGAAAAAGACGAAGACGAAGCACAGATCCACCACCGCGCCCACGGTGGCGGAGGTGAAAAAGTCACGCACGAAATCGAATTCGTTAAACCGGGCGATATAGGCGCCCGTAGGTTCGCGCCGCGCGCCGAGCGGGGCATTGATGATTTTCTGGAACAATTTGGTGGAGAGGCGATAGTCAACGCGTTTGCCCACCGCATCGGTCAGCGCTGCGCGCGTGACCTTCAGGCTGAAGTCGAATGTGATGGCGGCCAGCACCCCGATGGCCAAGACCCACAGGGTTGAGAAGGCCTGGTTCGGAAAGACCCGGTCATAGGTGTTCATGACGAAAAGCGGGATCGCCAGCGCGAGAACGTTCACAAAGAAACCGGCGATGATGATGTAGGCAAAGCTGCTGCGATATTCGGCAACCGTGTTCCAGAACCAGTCATGGCCAAAGGGCCAGCGCGATTTTGGCGCATCATGAAGACGGCTTTCATCCTTCACGCCAACCCGCGCCGCGCGGCCCGTGACCTCGTCCTCGATGTCGCGCACGGTTGTCGTTTCAGGGTTGGGGCTTTGGCGACCCGGGATGACGACAATGTCGGAGCCGGTGACGCGGCGCACGACGCGCCAATCGCCTGTGTTGAATTCCGCAAGCGTCCATTGGGAGCTTTTGAGAACCGCCGTCAGATCGCCATAGACGGCGCGGGAGGAAAGCCCGCTGCTTTCGCAGGCGGTGACAAAGGTCTCAATCGTCCAGTGGTCGGCCTCGCCCATGGTGGTGGCGATGGAGGGCGCATCCACAAAGGGCGCCAGCTCACGGGCAAGCAAAAGATAGGAGGAACGCAGGTCGAGCCCCGGAACGGCGGCCGCTGCCTTTGGCGGCGGCGGTGCATCGCTGCCCTGATCGGACGCCTTTTTGAGATCTGCGGAATTGGCCGTGGGCGCCGCGGCAAGAGCGGCGGCCTGGGTGGTCGTCGGTGTGGCGGGGCCAGAGCCTTCCGGCCCGCCCGTGCGTTTTTTGCGGCGGCGGCGCGGCTTCAGGCCCACCGTTGCGGCCAGCTCATCAACAAAGGTGCTGACCGTTTTATTGACCCGGCTCAGGAACGAAGGCTTTTTGGCGCGTCGCTCTTCCACTCGTTCGATCTCCCCTTAACGGTTCGCGCGAGGCCCCACCTGCCCCAAAAGCAATATGGGGCCCGCGCCCGCGGACCCCATACTACTTTGAGTCTATTTATATTACGCAAATCTTACGGGTAGCGGCGACGATCGTCCTCGCCCGGGCCCGGATCCGGCGCATTGATGGCTTCCCGGTGGTTCGCCTCGGCAGCGGCCGGCGGCGTAAGCCCCAGGTTGTTCAGAAGGTCGCCCGTGCTGGCCAACAGCCGGTACTGAGCGAAGAGATAAGCATATTCAGACGTCGCCAGCGCTTCGGCCACGTTGATCTTGGAGTTCTGGGCATCCAGAAGATCGAGCAGCGAACGACGGCCGCCGGCCCACTGACGCTCATACCCGTCCACCACTTCGGTGGAGAGCGAGGTCTGTTCCTGAAGCACACCCAGAAGGCTCTGTTCGCTTTCCAGACGATCCCAGGAAATGCGCACGTCCTCTTCGACTTCGCGCGCCACCTGATGCAGGCGGAAGCGTTCTTCGCTGACCCGGCGCAGTTGTTCCTGCTCAGCGGCCTGATAGATGCCGCCGTTGTAGAACTCCCACGTCGCGACGACGCGGACTTGCAGGTCGTTGGTTTCGCCGTCGATGGCATCGAGGTCTTCACCCGTGCGGGCGCGGCCTTCGATGGTGAATTCCGGCATGTACTCGGACCGAGCGGTGCGCAGTTCGCCTTCGGCAGCAGAGATTGCCGCTTGCTGGATGTGCATCTCGGGATTGTTTTCCCGCGCCATGCCAAGAGCGTCGTCCAGATTACCCGGAAGCGCGCTGACATATTCCTCAGGCGACAGATAGCTGGTCACCGGCTCGCCCACGATGCGGCGGAAGGAAATCACCGCGCGAGTGCGTTCACGTTCCGCTTCGGTCAGGTGCCGTTCAGCAGCGGCGAGACGTTCGCGCGCTTGTTGCAGATCGGTTTCCGAAACACCGCGGCCCGACACACCCCGTTGCAGACGCGCAACGATGTCCCGGTGGAAGGCGACGTTCTGGCGCGCCAGATCGACAAGTTCTTCCTGCAGGCCGTAGTTGATGTATTCCCGCGAGGCTTCCAGCGCGATGTACTCCGAGCGTTCCCGCACCCGGTGCGCGGCGCCGTCTACACGGCCCGCCTGGCGTTCCAGCTCACCCCGGCGCCCACCGAAGTTATAGAGCGTGTATTCGCCGTTCAGGGAGAATTCCATCGGGTAGAGCGTATGATCATCGATGCCCGCGATGCGGCGCGACCGATTGTCCAGCTCGCGCACGCCCGCCGAAGCTTCCGCCCAGAAGCGCGGCAGATAAAGGCCGCGCGCCTGACGTTCTTCGAAAGCGATCGCTTCCCGGTTTTGAATGGCTTGCATGATTTCGGGATTGGTGTTCACCGCCAATTCCGCTGCCCGCCGAAGTGTCATGTCGTCATCAGCGAAAGCCGATGTCGCCGTGCAGAGGGCGGCAAGGGCTACTGCCGCCGTGAGAGTCCGAAGTTTCATTTTACTACCCCGTCAAGCGTTTCATCTTGCGACCCCATTTCAATCTGAATGATTTGAGCGTCATTCATATCGAGCCGCCGAAGTTTCCTCGCGTTACGTTCCACACCACCCGAGATCAAGATCCCGCGTCAGAAACAAACCGCACATGTACTTCCGTGCGGCGGTTACGCCGTTCCGGAACATTATCGTCAGTCGGTACCGCAAGCTGCGATTCACCGTAGGCCTGTTCATCGATCCGGCTGCGGTCAAGCCCGCGGCCTTCAAGGAAGTCGGCAACCTGATCCGCGCGCCGCACGGAAAGGCTTTGGTTCGCCGCATCGGTGCCCACACGGTCCGTGTGACCGGCAACGATCGCGCGGTCAAGACCGCAACGGTTTGCCTCGTCCGCGATTGAGGTCAGCGCGGCTTCGTCAGCCGGCGTCATCGCCCAGCGGGCCGTATCGAAATAAACCGTGGTTGAAGCTTCCATCGGGCACGTGTTTACCGGCGGCTGATAGGTCGCCAGTTGGTCGAGGCAATCGCACCGGTTGATGCTTTCCTCGTCCCGTGTCCGGGTCCGCATATAGCCGACCGCGATGGAGCAATGCGCCGCCGCTTCCGAAGAATGCGTATAGGACGGCGACGTGGAATAGACCACATCGTGAGACGCCGCCCGCGTCGCGTTACGGTCGAGCCGCGTTTGCAGCTCAGCCATCAGGGCCCGGTTATCCAGGTCCAGAAGTTCCGAAGGTCCGGACCCTGTGCAAACCAGCGGACCCGCCGCCGCCGAAGCGGCAAAGGTAGCTGCCCCCAGGACGGCGCCCATGATTGTCGTTACGAGGCGCGACATATTCTTCCCTCTCTCAATTCCACCTTACCCAAGCGGACGTATTAACTACGTCGATTAGGCGTGATCATAGTTCATATGGTCTTCCAACTGCAATCCTGAGATGCCGTTGGTAAACCCTGTTTCAACCGATTCCGCCGGTGCCGAAGCCAGGCTGGGCGTTTCCGGGCCACTGCCCAGAAGGCTGCTGAGATCAAAGTCAGGCTGATCCAGCATGTCGGCGAGATCGACGTCAACCGTCCCCGACAGCCCGTGCATGCCCCCCGAACCGTTAAAGTTGGAGGCATTCTGGAGATCATTTCCGGACAATTCGTTAACAAGACCGCCAAAGTCGTTAACGTTTGCGCCCTCTTCGATCCCATGGACAATCTGCGGACCTTCCAGGACAAAAGCGCTGTCCTTGAAGCTGCCCGTGGATTGGCCCAGCAGGCTGGTCATCAGGCTGTCCTCGTGACCGGTCAGGTCCACCGCGAAGCCCGTCGGACCACCAGAACCCGTACCGTCAGTGCCACCGGAGCCGGTGCCGCCTGAGCCGCCCGAGCCGCCGCCTTCACCGCCGCCGACACTGAAGGACTGGATCGCCGCCAAGGGGGCAACCGCTTCGTCCACGTGGAGCGTCAGCGTGTCGGTGATTTCGTCACCGTCGCCATCGGTTCCGGCAATGTCGAAGGACATATCGAAGGTTTCGCCACCGGGGCCTTCCGTGCCGATGGTGATCGCGCCGAGACCGAAGTCATGAGCACTACCGCCGGTCACCGAGATGCCGGTGAAGGGGTTGCCACTCCCCGTGCGAACCTCAAAGTCCCAGTCTTCCTCGATGTCATCGAAGGTCACGGTGCCATTGGCGTTAAACGTAACTGTCACACCGCTTTGCGTGTCGGTGCTGGAGCTCTGGAAGATAAGCACGCCATTCTCGTCATAGACCAGCGCCTCTGTAATAGCGACGATCGTGTCATTGCCATCGCCGTAGATGTCGTCATCGCCATCGGTGGACAAAGCGGCCACGATAAACTCCGCAACGTCAGCCCCACTACCGCCGCGGACATAGGATACATCCTGACGGAACGAGGTGGCTTCATAAGTTGAATCCCAGTCAAAGCCGCTGGCGCCGCCGCCTGTCACGGCATTGGTGACAAACTCCATCTTCACCACTTCGCCGGTGTCGATGCGGGAGTTGTCAACAGAGATCACGCCGGTATCGTATTCCAACACGCCATCACCTTCCATGATGATGTCGACGTTGCTGGCGTTGTTCGCGCCATTGTTCGCCCCGACTGCAAAGATGTTGTTGCTGCCGGTCGTGAAGCTGGCATCCAGGACGTCCTGGCTCACCGATGTGCTGGCGCTGACTTCCACCGTGGCACTGAAATCGGCATTCCAGTTGTTGCCCGAAGGATCGAGCTCCACCGTCATGACCGTCGTGTCACCACCGTTGAGGGTGCCACTGCTGTCTTCGTCGATATAGCCGGTCAGCGTGCCCGTCCCGAAGCCGGTCAGGAGCACCGCATCGCCGCCCGACAGAAGCGCATGGCCGCCTGCGTCCGTGGCCGCCGTGTTGTTCGTACCCACGAACACCACACCGCCAAGACCGTCAGCCCCTTCCACGAAGGAGAGTGCCGTCGAACCCGACGACCCGTTGTCGATGGTGAGTTCGTCACCATCGAGGGCATCAGGCACGTCATCGCCAATTGTGATGTCGAGCGTACCCGTGCTCGTCACGTTGGCGTCATCGGTCACCGAGAATTCGATGCCGTTGAGGACAACCGTGTCTTCGCCGTCGTTCGTCGGATGATCGATCTGATGGCTGAGCGTCACCGTGTATTCATAGGTGTAGAGACCGCCACCTTCGTCGGTGGGGCCATCTTCGACATGAATACGGATCACTTCAGTTCCGCCGGCGTCGATTGTGCCGACAAGGTCACCGCCCGACAGGGCAAAGACCACCGGTTGACCCTCGGACTCCAGTTCCGAGTCATAGGCGCCAAGATCGTTGAGAACGATCGCCGCGTCCAGATCGCCCGGCACTTCAGAGCCGAAGTCAAACGTGATGGTGCCCGTGTTGACCGCCAAGCCGCCGTGGTCTTCCTCGGTGGCGAGCGCCGTATCGCCATTCGCACCGCCCAGACCGTCTTCATCGACGATGATGTTGGTCACACCCGGCACTGCCGGCGCGGTCAGGTCGAAGATGATCGAAGCCGAAGCCTCGTCACCATCATTGTCCGCAACCACATAGGAAATAGTTTCCGCCGCGGCGGCCACCGGCCCTTGGAAGCTGTAATCACCAGTCGCAAAGTCGATGATGAACGTGCCGTCAATCGTCGAACCAGCAACATCCACCGCCACAGACAGCACACTGCCCACAACTGTACCGACGCCCGGTGCCGGTGTAATTTGCGGGTCGCCCACGCCACCGTCCCAAGTGTAGGTCACGCCATCCACAGTGACCGAGACAATCTGCCCCGGGCCGTCTGCGCCAAAATCGCTCCAGACAGAACCATTGGTGAACACGTTGCCCGCGATCGTCGGCTGAACCAGTGCCAGGAGTTGATCGATCAGATTCTCAAAGTCACCCACAAGATAGGCTTGCGGATTGTCGTCCAGATCAACATCCAACAACCGCGCGGGATCAAAGCCCACAGGCGTGCCCACGCCAATGGTGCTGACGTTCAGGTCATTGTCATCAATAAAGGCCTGCCACAGTGCAGCCGTGGCATCTGCCAACGAATTACCGCCCGTACCCAGCTGCTCGTTGGGCTCGCCGTCCGAGAGGAAGAACACGAGGTTTTGAGCCGACGGATCCGGAACATAAGACGCCATCGTCTGTTCGATGGCAGCCGTATAATCCGTGTACACACCGATTGTCCCCGGGCGTGCACCGCCCTCACCAGGGTTCAGCGCATCAACCGCCGCCTCGAACGAAGCCTGATCGGTAAAGGTGCCCAGGTCCGCTGCGGTGGCCGCAAAACCAACCAAGTTGATGGACACATCGCCGCCATAGGCGTTGGCGAACAGTTCCACCCCGGCCGCCTTGATGGCGTTCATCTGCGTGGTCAGCTCGGTATTGCTGATGCTACCGCTGAAGTCGATGATGAACACAGTATTGAAGTCGACCGGCGGCGCTACTTGCGTCGCATCATGGTCGTTCGCGAAGGGCACGTCATCATAGATTGTGACATCCACCGAACCGCTGGCCGTCGATCCGTCACTGTCCGTCACCGTGTAGCCGACACCGTTGAGAACAACAGAGTCTTCGTTGTCGTTCACCGGATGATCGACCTCGTGGCTCAGCGTCACCGTATAATCATAGGTGTAGCTGCCGCCGCCATTGGCGGTCGGATTGTCTTCGATATGGATGCGGATCACTTCCGTTGCACCGCTATCAATGGTGCCGACGAGATCGCCTGTGCCGCCTTCGACCGCGAACACGACGTCCTGGCCGCCTGAGTCGAGCTCGGTATTCAGCCCGGTTGCCTCCAACACGATCGCCGCATCGAGATCCCCCGGCACGTCAGTGCCGAAATCCACCGTGATGGTGCCCGTATCCGTGGTGTTTCCACCATGATCGGCTTCCAGTCCTGTCGGTGTATCGGCGTTCGCCCAAGCGAGCCCGTCTTCGTCCACTGACGTATCAGTGTCTTCCAGTTCCGGCACCGCGTCTGTCACCAGCGTGATGGTCACCGTCGCCGTCGACTTGTCGCCGTCGGAGTCTGTCAACGTGTAGTCGAATGTTACCGTGCCTTGCTCACCCGGCAACGGATCGTACGTGAACGTACCATCCGGGTTCAGTGTCAGGTTGCCCACAACCCCGATATCTGTGGAGTTGAATGTGCCACCCACAAGCGTCACCGTGCCCGGGTTGTCGGCACCCACAACATCTGCGCCGTTGTCGTTGTCGTCGAGCACATTGCCCGTGACATCAGCGTTATCGGCGCTTTGCGTGAAGTTGTCGTCTTCAGCCGAGGGGACGTCGTCCACAATGGAGACGTCGAAGCTGCGGGTCACATCATCGCCATTGCTGTCCGTCGCCGTGAAGGTGATGCCCGAAAGGGTCACCGAGTCTTCGTTGTCGTTCCCCGGATGCATAACCGGTTCGCTGAGCGTTACGGTGTACTCATAGTCCACCGTACCATCCAGATTGTCCGTCGCACCCGTAACCGCGATCGTGATCACCACGTCGTTGGTAACGGAATCGCGGCCCACCAGATCACCACTTTCAAGCGCGAAGTTCACCGGATTGCCGTCCAGCGTTGTGAGCTGGCCGTCCAAAGCAGGCGAGTCGTCGAACACAAACGCCGCGTTGATATCACCCGGGAAATCGGTGCCGAAGTTGACCGTGATCGTTTGCGTGTCCGACAACATACCGCTTGATGCGGTTTCAAAACCCGTCGGCGTATCAGCATTCGCAGAGCCGAAGCCGTCTTCGTCCACTTCCGCATCCGAGGTTGCGGCGGTAGGAACCGAGTCAGGCTCGACCGTCAGCGACAGAGTGCCGGTGATTTCATCGCCATCATCATCCGCGCCGGCAATGTTGAAGTCCATGTCGAACGGATCGCCCCCGCTCGACGCGCCGATGGTTAACGCCCCCAGGGTGAAACGGTCGGTCCCGGTATCGCCCGTGATCTGCACACCCGTAAACGGATCGCCGTCCGCCGTGTGGACCTCATAGGCCCAGTCTTGCTCAAGACCCGTGAAGGAAACGGAGCCGTCCCCATTGAACGTCACCGTCACGCCCGCGGGAAGTGGATCGCCGGACGTGCTGTCCCAGATCTCCGTGCCGTTGTCATAGATTTTCGCCGAGACAATCTCGACAGGATCGTCGTCCAGATCGCCAAACAGCGTGTCATCGTTATCGGTATACAGCGCCGTAACCGTGAAGTTCGCGAGCTGCGAGCCACCCGTAATCCGCGGAAGCTCCTGATAGAAGGTGTCAGTTTCAAACACACCGGCCCAGTCAAAGCCCGAGGCGTCGCCCGGCAGAGCCGCCGTTTCCGCATCAGTCACGAACTCGATCTTTACCGATTCACCAGCCACAAAAGACTGACCGCCACCGATACCGATCCGGCCGTTCGATGTGTTCACCGAACCCGGGTCGCCGTCGAGGAGCAAATCCACGTTGCTGTTGTTGTTGAAGTCATCATCGGCACCAACGGCCTGAATGGAATTATTGCCGCCCGTGATGCCGCCAACGAGATCGAAGTCCGTCTTCGTGCCGTTGTCGAGTTCCACAGCGATCTGCGCTGACCAGGTGTCGGTCACCGGATCAAGCGTCACGGTCAGGGCAACCGTATCGCCAGCGTTGTAGGTGCCGCTATCGTCATTGTCGACATAGCCGATCAGCGTGTCGGTGCCATATCCGGTCAGCAGGATGGGCCCGCCGTCGGAGATCGGGTTGCCGTCGGTGTCCATGGCTTGCGTGTTGTTGGTCCCGACAAACCACACAGAACCCGGGGTGTCAGCGCCTTCCTGGAAGGTGAAGCTGCCCGAAGTCGATGACGGAGCATTGTTCGTGATGGAAAGCTCTTCGCCTTCCAGCAGGTTCGGCACGTCATCGCCAATTGTCACGTCAAAGCTGCCCGTGGCCGTATCACCATCGTCACCGTCCGTGACCGTGTAGCTGATGCCGTTGAGGACAACCGTGTCCTCTGCGTCATTGGCCGGGTGATCCACCTGCTGGCTCAGCGTCACCGTATAGGTATAGGTGTAGCTGCCGCCGCCGTTGTTGGTGGGGTTGTCGTTGATCGAGATACGGATGACTTCCGTCGCACCGCCATCGATGGTCCCGACCAGATCGCCGCCAACCAGAGCAAAAACAACAGGCTGGCTGTCGGATTCAAGCTCCAGGTCATAGGCGCCAAGGTCATTCAGAACGATGGCCGCATTCAGATCGGACGGAACATCGTCACCGTAGTTGACGGTAATGCTGCCCGTGTTGATCCGCAGTCCGCCGAAGTTATCTTCCGTGCCAAGCACCGTATCGGCATTTGCCCACGAAAGACCGTCTTCATCCACCGTGGTATCGGTGTCTTCGACAGACGGTTCATCATCGTCTTGCAGCGTGATCGTCACCGTCGCCGTCGACAGGTCCCCGTCGCCATCTTCGATGGTGTAATCGAAGGTGACCGTGCCCTCTTCGCCCGCACCCGGATTGTAGGTGAACGAACCGTCCGCATTCAGCGTCAGATTGCCTTCAACCCCGCTGTCCGTCGAGTTGAACGAACCAGCGACAAACTCAACATAAGGCGTGTCCTGACCGTCGATGCTGTCCACATCCGGGCCGTTGCCGTTGTCGCTGAGCACATTGCCCGTGACATTGTTGTTCTCGTCCGCTTGCGCTTGCGTGAAGTCGTCGTCCTGCGCATCAGGAACGTCGTCATAAATCGTGACGTCGAAGGTGCCCGTCGCCTTGTCGGCGTCATCGCCGTCCGTCAGCGTGAACTGGATATTATCCAGGACAATCGAGTCTTCGTTGTCATTGCCGGCCTGATCCACAGGCTGGCTGAGCGTAACCGTGTACTCATAGTCCACAAGGCCCGTCGCCGTGCCCGCCGTGGCGTTGGTGATCGAGATGCGGATCACTTCCGTCGCGCCGCTGTCGATGGTGCCGACAAGGTCGTCGCCATCCAGGGCAAAGATTACCGGATCGCCGCCCGAGGTCAGCTCGAGGTCGTAGCCCGGCAGGTCATCAAGCGCGATACCGTCCATAAGGACTGCCGGCGCATCATTGCCGAAGTCCACATGGATCGTCCCCGTGGCAGCGGCATTGTTGCCGTTCGAGGTTTCCGTCACAAGGCCGTCGTCGGCGTTCGCGCCCAGAAGACCGTCTTCGTCGACCGACAGGTTGCCGGTCTCATTGTCGAACTCGAACTCAGGCGTGGAATCGTCCGCCAGATTGATCGTCACCGTCGCCGTCGACTTGTCGCCGTCGCCATCGGTGATCATGTAGTCGAACGTCACCGTGCCTTCTTCGCCCGCACCCGGATTGTAGGTGAACGAACCGTCCGCATTCAGCGTCAGATTGCCTTCAACCCCGCTGTCCGTCGAGTTGAACGAACCAGCGACAAACTCAACATAAGGCGTGTCCTGACCGTCGATGCTGTCCACATCCGGGCCGTTGCCGTTGTCGCTGAGCACATTGCCCGTGACATTGTTGTTCTCGTCCGCTTGCGCTTGCGTGAAGTCGTCGTCCTGCGCATCAGGAACGTCGTCATAAATCGTGACGTCGAAGGTGCCCGTCGCCTTGTC